>Ga0163147_10002165_pt1 | contig 28452 bp, 38 predicted proteins | sample OliLakLV19MP6G1_FD_148597 | JGI IMG/M metagenome (GOLD analysis project Ga0163147, IMG submission 148597) | Freshwater microbial mat bacterial communities from Lake Vanda, McMurdo Dry Valleys, Antarctica- Oligotrophic Lake LV.19.MP6.G1 | ecosystem: Environmental > Aquatic > Freshwater > Lake >...
CGCTTACCTCATCCGCATCGAACGAGTGGCACACCCCGGCTGCGTGGGTGGAGCGTGTGCGTACCGTGCTGGGGCGCATCGACCTCGATCCCGCCTCAGCCCTCGCAGCCAACGATACCGTGCGCGCCAACACCATCTGCACAGCAGACGACGACGGACTGACGCACGAATGGCACGGTCAGGTCTTTTGCAACCCGCCCTATGGCAAGACAGGCAACCAGTCCAACCAAGGGCTCTGGCTGAAGAAGATGATCGCCGAGTACAAAACAGGACACGTCACAGAGGCGATCATGCTCATCAAAGCAGTCCCCGGCGAAGAGTGGTTCCAGTCCGCCTGGGACTACCCGATCTGTTTCATCAGCGGGCGCATCGCTTTCACCAACGGCACGAGCGGCAGCGACGATGGCAATACCGGATCATCCTGTTTTGTCTACTTCGGCGCCGACCCTGCCGAGTTCGTCCGCGTCTTTTCACCCTTCGGTCCCGTCGTCATCAACCCCATCCGCCCCATCCGCGACCACAGACAGGAGACGTCCTATGTCGCAACAGACGACTAACCGCTTGTTCGTCATGCGTACCTTCCGCCACTCACCTGGCGCCCCGCCCAAACCTATCGCCGTTGAGTTGCATCCGTCGCGCGACGAGATCGTCGCCGCACGTGCGATCGCTGCCACCAGTTATATGCAGCAAGGATACAGGGTCTACGGGTCGCCCGGCGCAAATGTCTGGGTAGCCCGGCGCGATGCAGATATCATCAGCTTCACGATTGAGGACGCGCCGACGGTGGTGCAGCCATGACGACGTTGTTCATGGCACCCGCTGGGCAGCTGCGGCTCAAGGTTGCTCTGTACGGCGATCCGGGTACAGGAAAAACAGCCGCTGCCCTGACATTTCCCCGCGTCGCGCTCGTCGATAGCGAGCGCGGCTATCAGTTCCACGCGACGCAGCCGTGCGGCGTCGTCGCCGCACGGACTCTGGACGACCTCGACGCCGCGATCAACGCCATCCGCGCCGACGCGGGCACCAGTTTCGATACGCTGGTGGTGGACAGTCTCACCAACCTGATCGCCGCCGAACGCGGCGCAGCGCGCCGCCCGGACGGCGCACTCACTTACAAAGATCACGCAGTGATCAATCTGCGCCTGCGCGCACTCTACGTTACCCTCGCTGCACTGCCCTGCCATGTCGTCGTCATCGCCCACGAAGACGACAGCTACACGGCTGAAGGCGGCACACTCAAGAAAACGGGGCGCGGTGCCAGTATGGACAAGAGCGCCGCCTACGCCTTCGATTTTATCCTGCACATGCGTCAGGGCTACCGGGCTGCAGTTGCTAAATCGCGCGCAGATGCCCTCCCTCACGGACATCTGCTCGATCGCGTCACCTACGACGAGTTGCTCGCCGCCTCCCAGCCAGGCGATCTGCGCAACAACGGCACCGCCCGCGCCTTCTACACCTACTGGACGGCGCGGGGTTTCACCAAAGAAGCCATCCTCACCGCCCTCGGCGTCGGCAAATTATCCGAGTACGCCGACGGGCGCACTGCAGCCGACGGCATCATGTCCTCGCTCAAGGAGTCACAGACGTGAGCATCAAAGTCACATCCTGGGTATGGGAGCACAGTCCGTACAAAGAAACCCGGCTGCTGCTGCACCTCGCACTTGCAGACTTTTGCGACGATCGCGGGGTCTGCGTGCCAGGTGTCCAACGCATCGCCGACAAAGCCCGCACGGGCAAGCGCAACGCGCAGGATATTCTGCGCCAGATGGTCGCGGACGGGCAGATGCGTGTCGCGTATAACGCTGGCATCAAGACAGCCTTCGGCACGACCAATCTCTACACGCTGGTCAGCTATCAGAGTGCCCACGCCATCGTCGATCATATACCGCGACGTGGGGTGAAGCGGGCTGCAGGGGGTGATCCCCAGACCACCCCTGGGGTGATCTTGCCACGCGAGGACGGGGTGATCCCCAGACCACCCGATCCGTCAGTGAATCCGTCAGATCATCATCATGCTGATCCGACGACCATCGAACGACCTAATTGCTTCGCGCTCTATGAGCAGAATATAGGTCTTCTGACTGCGATGATCAGCGACGAACTCAAAGACATCGCTGTGCGACACACGGACTACTGGATCGCCGAAGCCTTTCGCCGCTGCGTTGTTCAGAACAAGCGCAGTCTCGCGTACGCGAAGGGCATCTTCAAGCGCTGGGAGCGCGACGGTTACGACACCGCCACCGATCAAGTCGCCGGAAAGACGGAAGTTGCCACGCCGCCGAAATATTACACCGCTGATGAGGATGAATCATGAACACCAGTGCACTCACCCCGCTGCTGGAGGGTCTGGCGCCTTTCAGCCAGGAAGCAGAGCAAGCCGTAATCGGGGCGGCGTTGGTCAATTCCAGCGTCTACAGCGAACTCGCAGACACCCTGCGCGTCGCGGACTTCTATTTCCAGCGCCATGAAGTCATCTGGTCTGCGTTTGCGCGCCTCGCCGTAAAGCGTCAGCCGATCGATTACGTCACCGTCGTCAGCGAACTCACCGCCACTCGACAGTTAGACGAAATCGGCGGTATGGGCTATCTGCTGACACTTGTTAACAACACCCCCAGCGCCTACCACGCGCCTTCCTACGCACAGATTGTTCGCCTCGCCGCCACGCGCCGCCGCATCCTCGCAGGCGCCGAAGAACTCAAGGCGTTGGCGCGCGATGAAACCATCAGCACCGATGACCTGCTTGCTCGAATGGAGCGCGTCGTCTCAGCGATTACGGCTACTGCTCACACAGAGATGACCTCCCGCAGCGTCGCTGACACCGTTGACGCGCTCATGACTAGTATTTTTGATCGCGTCGAGGGCAAGTTACACGGCATCCCGACGGGGCTTAAAGACCTCGACGGGCTGATCGGCGGTCTCGCGCCCGGCAACCTCATGATCCTTTCCGGGCGTCCGGGGATGGGTAAATCTGCGCTGCTGGCAACCATCATCGTCAATCTGCTGAAAGCGGGCGCCCGCGTCGGGTTGCTCACACTGGAAATGGCGGACACCGAGATCGTCGGGCGCATCCTTTCCAATTTCAGCAGCGTCGACAATCGCTATCTTTTCAACAAAGCACCCGACGCCGACAAGCTCACCGCGATCGGCTATCACGCCCAGAAGTTGCGCGGAATGCCGCTCTATATCGATGAGCGAGCAGGTGCCAAACCTGCTCATCTCAAGCGTGTCGCGCGCGCCTGGGCGCGTAAGCACGCCATAGACGTATTATTCACTGACTACATCCAGCTGTTTCATGGCGACACACAGACGCACAACCGCGTGACGGAGTTGGACGAGATCGTCATGGCGCATAAAGAAATCGCAAAGGAGCTGCATATCCCTGTCATCACAGCAGCCCAGGTCAGTCGTGCAGTCGAAAGTCGCAACGACAAGCGTCCGACACTCGCGGATTTGCGCGAGTCCGGCTCGCTGGAGGCGACCGCCGACATCGTCGGCTTGCTCTATCGCGCCAGCATGTACGACGAACACGCCAGCCCCAACCTCGCCGAACTCAATATCGCCAAAAACCGCAATGGCGCCACAGGCACGATCGCCCTGTATTACGACGCGCCTCGCACCCGCTTTGCTGATCTTGCCCGCGACAGAAAAGGTTGAATCATGCTCGACAAACACGTCGATCCCCAAGCTATCCTCGCTTTTTTTGCCGACTACCAGGCGCAGTACCGGATGCCGCCCACCATCCGCGAGATCGTACGCCACATCGGCGCATCGTCCACCAGCGTGGTCGTGTACCACCTCAGACGCCTGGCAGACGACGGGCGTCTGGCAGCGGCTGCACCTCGCGCATCCCGGCGTTATTATTTACCAGAACCGGACGATGCGGCACAAACGATCATCACCACTCTTGTCCGTGCCCATCGCTACGTCCTTAAGGGTGCCTCTCTGATAGATATCGCCATTGGTCAGTTATCCTCCACTGACCAGGCGGTGTTGCGCGCACTGACCGCTTGCAGTAAGCCCATCGAGCTGGGGAAACAGCTTGCAAAGCCACGTGCCCATGTTGTTGACGCGCTTCACCGCCTGGAGTGCGTCGGTCTCGCGCAGCGCGTGCGCGGTTACGAGTGGGAACCTTCGCTCCCCATCCCGATTGCGACTGTGACACCATGAAGCCTGCACTGGTAACGTTTACCAGTGGTGCGCCCTTGCTGTGCGCCTGGGTCTCACGTCATCTACCGCTGACAGCGCACCGCACCGCGCTGTCAGCCTACCAGATATGCCAGGTGCCCGACCGCAATACCAGCGCGCCGGAGCTGTGGCTCGATGTCGTTCTCTGCTGCGCCAGCGCGCCAGCGCTCGTGGTGCTGATCACCTCGCACACCATCTACACGCCTGTGATCCGCCTCATGGCGCATGTCTCGCCCGCTACGGTCGTCATTCGCCCGGTCATGACCAAGCCGCGCACCGCCGACGACGCTGCCTGGCAGTGGTCAGGCGAATGGCAGCAGCTCGTCATGGATGCCAATTACCAGCGCACTTATCGAGTCACCTGGACGCCGGAGCCATCAGCATGACCAGGCAAGCCAGCAGTACGCCGCCGCAGCACCTCGCACTGGGGCTTGGCGATGACAACAGATCACAGCGCATCGTCCAGATCGCCACTGTCATTCGCGGCATGATGGATTGCATCGACAATGGCAGCTTCGACATCGACCGCCTGCGCGCGCGCACCATTCCAGCAGCCCGCGCCGAGTGCCAGCGCACCCATGCTGCGTTCGTAGCCTGTACCAGCTTGTCCGATCTGGGCACGCTCTGGTTCGATGCAAAGCAGGCGCGTGAGACGCTCGCGTATCATGAGACCGAGCTGCTCTACGCCGAAATCCGCGACCGCCTCCAAGCTGAAGCCCGCACCAAGCGCGATGCTATGCACCGCGCCATGTTCGGCGCCAACGTGCCCATACCACTGGATGCGGAAGCCTTGTGACCGAGACGATGCGCCTCACTTTCGTGATAACCCAGACGCGCCGCGACCTTTACCGCGCGCATCTCGACGACGACGCGACCATCGTCGCGCACGGCGAAACGCCCATGCTCGCCATTCGCGCCCTTGCCGACCATCTCGACGACGAAGATGCCCGCCTCGACGCGCAGCCTCGTCCATCGTCCGTTTCTCGTACCCAGGAGCCATCAGCATGACCCGCAAACAAGTCCGTTCCGGATCACCGCCGCCGACGACGCTCGTTGTCGGTCTCGACATGGGGTACGGCTATACCAAAGCCGTCACCGAAAACTACAGCGTCTCTTTTCCGTCCGTCATCGGGCACGCCCGCACCATCCGCTTTAACGCAAAGGAGATCGCTGAGAAGTATCCCGGCATGTCCCTCACCGATGGCGTTGATGCGTTATTCATCGGCGAGTTGGCGCTCAGTCAGCTCAATACCAATGCACTGCGCCGCCTCCGCAGCCGCGCAACCGCGCATGACAACGAGATGGCGACCAATTTCCGCCGCCGTCTCATGTTCGCTGCCCTGGGACGCATTGGCGAACACCTGCGCATCGAGGACACGGTGCACGTCATAATCTCGACAGGTCTCCCTGTAGATCACATGGCTGACGCCGCAAGCCTTAAGTCACTGCTGATCGGTCCCCACAGCGTCATGACCGACCGTGCCGCGTTCGTCGCGCACGTCAGCGATGTGCGCATCATGCCGCAGCCCTACGGCAGTATCTACAGCGAGATGCTGCTGCCCGACGGCGCGCTCAACGCGCGCTACACCCACACCCGGACGGGCGTCATCGACATCGGTACCTACACGGTCGATCTGACCGTCGACGACGACGGTGAATTCGTTGCCGGATCTTCCGGCTCGCTCGAGGCAGGAATTCACATGGCAGAGGACGCAATCAGTGAGGGCATCAACAATCGTCATCGTGCCCGCGCCACCCAGCGCCAGATCGACGAGGTGCTGCGCACGGGATATCTGATCGCATACGGACAGCGCGAGGACTGGCGGAGGGAGGTCTCCAACGCGCTGAAACCGCTGCAGGATGCGGTCATCGCGCTTGCCACAGAGCGGTGGGACTCCGGTCTCAATCTCGACAGGGTGCAGGTAACGGGCGGTGGCGCACCGCTTGTCTTTGACGCCCTGCGCGCGATCTATCCGCAGGCTGTCATGCTCCCTGACCCGCACCTCGCCAATGCGCGCGGCTATCTCCGCTACGCCCGCTTCAAAGCACGAAGCGGCTAGGGAGTCCGTTCGGAGGGTGTATACAGGATGTATACAGGGTGTATACATCCCTCGACGGGTCATCTGATGAAGAAATCGCGTTACACCATCACTGCGCAGCTTGTAGCCGAAAAAGACGAGGACCTGATCATGTGGCTCACATCGCTTTCGACCGGACAGCGCAATCAGACTATCAAGATGCTGCTTCGACGCGCCCTTTCCTTGCCACAGCCATCTGCCCCGGTCGAGGTCGATCCCACCGATTTCAATGCCATCGTTGATCAGCTCACCGTCCAGCAGCGCCGCATTGCCGATCTCAGCGCCGAGGTCGAGCAAATGCGCCAGCACATCGCCGCTGGCGTCGTCATACCATCGCCCGGCGCAGAGCCACCCATGTCCGGCGCAGTGCACGCCGACGATCCAACACTCGCCCGCCGTGCTGCGCGTCTCAATCGCCAGAACTGGTAATCCACAAGGAGTTTGTCTTTATGCACACCATGACCATTCATGACTACGCCTCACTCAACCCCGCCGAGCGCCAGCACGCGATCGCTTTCTATGACAGCTTTCGTATTGAGTCGTTCTACAGACGCGGGCTTATCGGTCGTCCAACTTACGTCGTCACGCTCGACCTGGGCGAGGGCGGCGCTTACCTCTACATGCGCGCCGACACCTTGCTCGCCATCCGCACCGACTCCATTCACGCAGGGGAGGGCTGATCATGCCGACGATCTACACGCTCGGTTACACCGCGTGTAACCCGGACGACCTCCGTTCCTTCGCCCATGCGCGCTCGACGGTCGTCATCGATACGCGCATGGCACCCCGTTCTCGCGCGCCGCAGTGGGACGGCGACGCGCTCAAACAGCTGCTCGGTGTTAGCAACTACCAGCACGAGCGCTGGCTCGGCAATCGCAACTACAAGTCCGTCAAATCAGCGATCGCGATCGTCAACCTCAAGGGCGGCTTGGTCGGTCCCAAAGCACTGCTGGACGTGGGCATGTCCGTCCTGCTGCTGTGCGCCTGCGTCGAGCATCGCACATGCCACCGCTTTATCATCGCTGAAGCCCTTGCCGACGCGACTGGACATTCCATCGAGCATCTCAAGCCGTCAGACCTGACGCGCCCGCTTCAGCTCTCATTTTTAGAGGACACCTATGCCTAAAAAATCAGCTTTTGCCGATTCACCTATGCGCACCTGTTCTGTGTGCAACCGCGAATTACCGCAGACCAAAGAGTACTTTTATCCCCAACGAACGGGGTATCGGTCTCACTGCATCTCCTGCCACCTCAAAAAAGCCGCAGCGCGAAAGGGTAAGATGAGTCCCACCGCCGCACGCGCGCACATCGACGCCCCCATCTCACCACCGCCTGCCGCCTCCAGCAGCACGACGGACAGCGGTGTACGCTGGCTGCTGATCGATGAGGCGCGAGGCAAGATTCAGCAGTGCACACTCGTGGTTGATCACGAGATGTCGCTCGCAAAATTCGCCAACCCGTCCATTGCGGGCGCGCTCACCGCTGACTTTCGCGCGCGCGGTTATCGTATTGTCCGGATCAGGAAGGGATGACCCACCGTCGCTGGATCGTACTGAACATCACCGTCGCCGTGCTGCTGTTCGCCCTGTTCATGGCGTCCTTGCACGCACCGCCGCTGGCATTCTACGCCAACTGTAAACCCGTGCCAGTCGAGGCGATCGCACCGTGATCGACACCCGTGCCCTTTGCTGATTTTCGACACTTAGAGAAACCGGACGCCACCACATGAACCTGCTTGCTACCTACCGCGCTGCCTGTCGCGCCGCCCGCCTCGACCCAGAAGTCGGACCGACCACCCTCTACCAATGCGTGGTCGCCACATCCGAAGCCCGCAAACAGCGCCCGGTGCGACGTGAAAGCAACGAGCGGGTTTGGTGGCTGTGCGACTGGTCGCCATACAGCCACGCCGCCGACCCCCGCGACCGTCCGCGTCGTGCCAGCAGCGCGGTCGAGCAGCAGGCACTTGTCAATGTCGCCGCCGCCGCGCTGCGCCACCGCCTGTGCGATGCCCCGCCGCGCCCCCATGCCCACCTTCGCCCACTGCGTGAGATATTTACGCAGCGCGGTGAATCCTCTCCCCACACCGCGCCCCATCATCGACATTCTGCATCCAGGTTAAGTGATGGATAATCCCCTAACCCCATCTTGTCGTACCTTTTCGACCGCGCGGGCGGGTGCTGTGAGCAATGCGGCGCGATGCACGGCTCGGTCATTGCGCGCAGCGCGCTGGATGCGGCAGCGACTCGTGCGCGGAAACGCGCTGAACACGCGCTTGCGGGCGGGCAGCTTGCTTTGCCCGATGTGTCAAACTGTATTGAGACACCATTCACGAAGGGGCTGTAAATGAACGACAAACAGGACATGATGACCAGAAATAATTCGACTAACTGGAGATACCAGCACCACCAGCGTCAGACCCTGTCCGTCGTAAGTGGATGTGCGACATAATGATTACCCTCACTGATTTTTTCTGTGGCGCGGGCGGGAGCAGCACGGGCGCTGCCGCAGCGATGCGCGGACGCGGACGTGTCGTTATGGCTGCCAACCATTGGCGTCGCGCGATCGAGACACATCAAACGAACCACCCGGATACCGATCACGACTTGGCAAACCTCCAGGCGACACATCCATCCCGATATCCACGCACAAATATCGCTTGGATTTCACCCAGTTGTACCAGTCACAGTATAGCGAAAGGCAAACAACGTAAGTCGCTTGGTCAGCTCGATCTGTGGGGCAATGATGGTGTTGACCCGGACGAGGAGCGCAGCCGCGCCACCATGCGCGAGGTGGTGGAGTTTACCGCGTATCATCTCTACGATATTGTGATCGTAGAGAATGTAATAGACATCCATCACTGGCAGCACTTCGATGCCTGGCAAAAAGCGATGGTCGACTTGGGCTATGAGTACAAGGCGCTGTACCTGAACGCGCGCTTTTTCGGCGTCCCTCAGTCGCGCGACCGCATCTACATCGTTTTCTGGCGCCGAACAATGCGCGCGCCCGATCTGGACTTTCGCCCATTGGCGACCTGCGCCGCGCACGGAGAAGTGCGCGCTGTTCAAACCTGGAAAAAAGCTGCATGGGGGCGCTACGAGCGCCAGTACACCTACCGTTGCCCGCGCTGCGGCGCGCAGGTGCAGCCGCCCCACACGCCCGCCGCCGCCGCGATCGACTGGTCGCTGCCTATCGAGCGCATCGCCGACCGCGCCAAGCCGCTACGCGCCAAAACCCTCGCCCGCATCGAGGCGGGATTGCGCAAATTTGCGCAGCAGCACGCACCAATAACTACATTTATATCGTCGTACTATGGATCAGGGCAGCATTCATCCGTAGACCAGTCACTTCAGACCATCACGACTCACGATCGTCACGGGCTGGTCTGCGCGCCATTTCTTATCCCCTACGCCAACAGCAGAGGTCCCGCCCGACCTGTCACCAGCACGTTACACACACTCAGCACGGCAAATATCGTCGGCTTGGTCGTCCCGCCTGACGAGATCGACTGGCAGCGCGCGGTCGCCGAGTCGGGCTTTCGCATGTTGCAGCCCGACGAGCTTAAGCGCGCCATGTCCTTCCCGGATGCCTATATCATTCTGGGCAACAAATCCGAGCAGGTGCGGCAGATCGGCAATGCTGTCTGCTGCAACGTCGCCGAGTGGATCGTTGCGCGCTGCGCCGACGCTTTGGAGAAAGCCTGACTCCCGACATGCTGAGTGGATGTGCGACATGTTGATCGATTTACTCAAAGGAGAAAGCTCGTGACGACGGCGCGCATAGTACACGAGCAACGATGATCTGCGCGAACCTTGAACAGACGTTCGAGAGCGTGGGTTTTTCGTGATATGATCGAATCGGGCGACTATTTTTAATGCGCGAAGAAAGAGCCGCGCACAAGGCAGAGGACTGATAGCCCTCTGCCTTTTTGTCTGCCTCTACTGGAAACATTTACCAGTTGGCATAGGCAAAGGTGCCCGATGCACACGATCGTCCGACACGTTGAGTACACATCGAAGCCGCAGCTTTTCCGGTTGTGGCATCTGACCGACTGGCATCTTGGTGCACGCGCGTGCGACGAGGCGCTGCTGGAGCGCCATATCAGCATGATCGCGGCTGACCCGCACGCGCTGTGGATCGGCGGCGGCGATTACATCGATTGTGTGGCGCGCAAGGGTGATAAGCGGTACGAAGAGGCAACGCAAGCCGCGTGGCTGCGTGGCGAGAACGATGTAATTGACGCTCAGTGCGAGCGTTTTTTCAAGCTGGTCGCGCCGATCGCCGACAAATGTGTCGCGCTGGTAAACGGCAATCACGAACACAACGCGCTGCGCTATTACGATCGGGATGTTTACAAGCACCTGGTTCGTGGCGTAGCACGGATGACGGGGCGCGAAATGAATACGCTGGCGATCGGCATCGGCGGGTTCGTCGTGCTGCGCTTCATGCGTAAATCGAAGCAGTCCGATGCAGCTGCGTACTGGTCGATGCACATATTTGCGCATCATGGTGCTGGTGGTGGGCGACTGGCGGGCGGCGACGCGCTTTCGCTGGAACGCACACTGGGCGATTATGCTGCCGATCTGGTGCTGTTGGGACATCGGCACAAGCATCGGGTGGTCAATCGCAACATCGTCGAGCCGACAGATCAGGGGGCGCGCGTGGTTAAGCGGGTGGGCGTGATGTCAGCCAGCTATCTTCGCTCGTTCATTTTAGACGACGATTTTGTCGTGACCACATACCCGGAGCATTTACTGCTGCCCGCAACCGAGGTAGGTGCGGTTCCGATCGTGGTAGCGCCCGGTCAGCGAGACTTTTTTGTAGTGACCAGCGGGGGGAACGGTGTCGGATCGCGGCTGCCGACCCTGGCGAATGAGGTGCGCGCGTGACGTTAGTGGTATATGTGGCAGCACGAACCATGCTTTTTCGGGTGGGTGCGCGGGCAAAAGCCGAAGCGGATGGCGGACAATTATCCGCCGACGGTGTGGACGATCCCGACCATCGCGTCGGGGGAACAGACGTTGCACCCGACCAGCAAGCCGATCGATGTGTTCACGCGCCCGATGGAACAGCATACAGCACCGGGCGACATTTGCTATGAGCCGTTTTCGGGCAGCGGATCGCAGCATGTCGCGGGTGAACAGATGGGGCGGCGCGTGTACGGGATGGAGATGCAACCTGTATACGTCGCCGTGATTCTAGAGCGGCTGGCGGGGATGGGGCTGGAGCCGAGATTGAGCGAGTAATCATGAGCGGACGACCGAGTCTACTGACGGCAGAAATGCAGGCGAAAACCTGCGAGTACCTGCGCATCGGTGTGACGATCGAAAATATCTGCGATGCGGTAAATATCAGCACACGCAGCTATCAGTATTGGCGCGCAATCGGAGAGGCGATCGACGCAGGGGAACGGCATCCGTTGATGCCAAAAGACGCTGCCCAACGCGACGCCTGTTTGCAGTTCTTTCGCGCTACTACGCGCGCGCACGCGGAGGCGCACGTCGCGGCGGTGGTGGCACTGCGCACCGGGATGACGGCGGCTGAGACGCGCAAGCAGACGGTGAAGACCTTTTCAGAGACGCGACTGCGTGCAGGGACGGGGGGCGAGCAGGTGCCGTATACGTACACGCGCACTGAGCGTGTCGAGGAGACGACGAACCACCCCCCGGACTGGCGCGCTGGGATCGAATACCTGCGGCGGCGTGACGCGGCGAACTGGTCAGATACGCAGCGGGTGACGATCACCGAGGGTGCAATGAACGATGAAGAAGCAAAGCGGATACTCGGCGGAGCAGCGCGTATATTCGGCGGCTCGGTTGAGCCTGACGAGCTTCAAGATGCTGCTGTGGAGGCAGTACGAACACGCCCTGCATCTGGAAATGATCGACGCGGCACTGGAGCGGGTGGAAAAGGCAATAGCAAGCGGGGGACACGATCCTGACGGCATTCAGCGCCTCGCCATCTTCATCCCGCCGCGACACGGAAAGAGTCAAACGGCGGCGCGCCTGTTTCCAGCGTGGTTTCTGGGACGCAATCCTGATAAGCGCGTGATCCTGACAGGCTACGGCGCGTCGCTGGTGGATAAACATTCGCGGGCGGCGCGAAACCTGATCTGCGCGGAAATGTACGGGCGCGTATTTCCTGATGTGCGTGTGGCGGACGACAGCAGCGCGCGATCGGCATGGGACATTGCCGGGCATGAGGGAGGCATGGATGCGGTCGGGATCGGCGGCGCGGTGACGGGCAAGGGCGCGCATCTGTTGGTGATCGACGATCCGGTAAAAAGCCGACAGGAAGCGGAAAGTCGTCTTCAGCGCGAAAGGGTTTGGGAAACCTACACGAGCGACCTGCTCACCCGAATCGAGCCGGGTGGCGCCGAGGTGCTGATCATGACGCGCTGGCACGAGGACGACCTCGGCGGGCGGCTGCTATCGCGCACGGAGGGATGGACGGTCATTCGACTGCCTGCGCTCGCTGAATTGGGGGACACGTTGGATCGCAGCGAGGGCGAGGCGCTGTGGGCGAGGCGCTATTCGGTGGCGCGCCTGATGCAGTTCCGCGCCGACATGGGGGCATATTCGTTCACGGCGATGTATCAGCAGACGCCGCGATCGCGCGAGGGCGCACTCTTCAAGATGGAGTGGATCGTCGCCGCGCGACAGCTGAGTACCCCAGAGCTGCGACGGGTGGTAGTGGCAGTTGACCCGGCTGTGACGGCGACGGCAAACAGCGATGAGACAGGAATCGTAGTGGTCGGCATGTCCGGCAGCGGACGCGACTCTCATGGCTATGTACTGGAAGATGGCAGCCTGCGCGGATCGCCGGATGCGTGGGCGCGCCAGGCGATCGCGCTCTATCACAAGTATCGCGCGGCAGCCATCGTGGTCGAGGTGAATCAGGGCGGCGACATGGTCGTCAACACAATCAAGACGATCGACCGGAACGTGAAGATCAAGCCCGTGCGGGCGATGCAGGGCAAGTCGCTGCGCGCGGAACCGATCGCGGCGTTGTACGAGCAGGGGCGCGTGCATCATCTCGGTGAGATGCCGCGCCTGGAAGATCAGATGTGCCAGTGGACGCCAGCCGATCGAGAGTCTCCCGATCGGCTGGATGCGCTGGTATGGGGGTTAACGGATTTGTTGGTGCAGCCGACTGGCGTGTTCGCGCGATAGGGGGTGTGTGTGGGCGCAATTGAGCGATTGGGTGCGGCGTGGGCGGCGCTGCGCGGCGATGACGCCCCGGTGCGGCGGATGGAGAGCAAAAACGCATCGATATTCGCGTTTCCTGAGTGGATGCGGACACGGGCGCGCTGGAATATTGATGATAAATACCCGGCATATGTCGATGAAGCGTACCGCCTGAACAGCCTGGTATACGCGCCGATCCGATACAAGGCGCGGTCGCTGGCGTCGGTACCCCTGGTCGCAGCGACGGGCGAACAGGATAATCCTGAGTGGCTGCCGGACAATCACCCGCTCGCGCGGCTGGTGGCACGCCCCAACAGAAACCAGACATGGCGGGCGTTCACGGAGCAGCGGAAGACATATCTGGAACTGGCTGGCAATGCGTATGTGTACGCCGAGCGCGACAAAAAAGGGACGCCGACGGCGCTGCACAACCTGCGCCCTGATCGAGTACGCATCCTGCCGACCGCGAACGGCATCCAGGGATTTTATTACATTCTACCGGGGCAAGCGGCAGGCGACGGCGTGCCGATGCTGGTCGAAGATGTGGTGCACACGAAGTATCCCAATCCGCTCGATGATCTTGAGGGAATGGGGTACGGCATTCCGCCGATCCTGTCGGCAGCGCGAGACATCGACACCGATAACAGCGTGACGGCGTTCATCAAGCTGTTGTTCGATCGGGGCGCGATGCCTATGGGGATGCTGCGCTACGATGTGCCGCTGACGGAGGAGGACGCCGACCTCGCCAAGCGGCGGTTCATGGACAGGTACGGCAGCTATGAGCGCTGGATTGAGCCGTTGGTGGTCGATCAAGGCGGCGGCTATGAGCGCATCGGCATGACCTTCGACGAACTAGGCTTCGACGTGCTGGACGCGCGCAACGAGGCGCGCATCCTGTCTGTGTTTGGTGTGCCACCGATCCTGCTCGGCACACGGTACGGCATTGCGCACGGCACCTACTCGAATTATGAGCAGGCGCGGACGCAATTCTGGCAGGACGTGCTGGTCGCGGAGCTGCGCATGTTCGAGGATGACGATCAGCGACTCTTGAACAGCGCCGACACGTTCGTTATGTATGACCTGTCCGTTGTGCCCGCGCTGCAAGCCGACACGCCCGCGCTCGTCCAGGCGGCGCGCACGCTGTGGGAGATGGGCGTCCCGGCGAACAAGGCGTTTGTCGCGGTCGGATTGGCGATCGAGAATATCGAGGGTGGCGATACGGCATACGTGCCGACGGGGATGACGGTGGTCGGTGCGCCCAGCGAACCGGTAAGCGTTACCAGCGGGACGGATAACACCGAAGACGATCGCCCTGCCCCATCGGCGGGCGATCTCCCAAAAGCACGAGCCCTGGGCGAAAAAGAGCGAGTCGCTAAGGGGTGGAGCATTGAAACAAAGGCGCAGCACTGGAAAGCGCTCGACGACATCGCGCTGGCGCACGAGGATGGTTTCCGGGCGATGGCGGTGGCGCAATTCGAGCGTGATCGGCGGGCGGTGATGGTAATCGTCGGGCAAGCCGAAGAAAAAACCAGGGTGAGGAAAGCGACGATCGAGTGGGAGCCAGTACTGCCCGACATTTTGAAGGTACTAGAAACACACGGCGAGTCATGGCGTGAAGCGTTCATCCCGCTGGTGCGGGGTGTGGTCAAAGATACCAGTGAATACTGGGCGACGGCTGCGGGGTTGGCGTTCGACGTGCGCCGACTGGAGGATCAGGCTTTCTTCATCGACTACGCGATGGACTTCTGGAGCCAGGTTGGGCAAACGACACGCGACGAGGTAGGCGGGATCGTCCAACGCGGCATCAGGGACGGCTGGTCAATCCCGGATATGCAAAAGTCGCTGCGTGAAACATTTGAACAGTGGATCGTAGGCAGCGGCGATCCCGATGTGCTGCGCTTCGCTTCGGACAGGGTAACGCCGTACCGGACGGAAATGATCGCCCGCACCGAGTCTACGAAGGCGACGGCGTGGGGTGCGCAGCAGGTGTATCGGGATGCAGGCGTGAAGCGCAAAGAATGGCTGGCAACAAAGGACGACCGAACGCGACCGAGCCATGTCACTGCCAACGGGCAGGTGCGCGACATCGACGATGCGTTCGAGGTCGGCGGTTACAAGATGATGCAGCCTGGTGACAGCACCCAGGGCGCGCCTACGGACGAGATCGTCATGTGCAGGTGTACCGTGCTGCCGATCATACCAAAAGAGAGAGAATGAGAATGTTTAACCGAGGCAGCAAGCAGGACGAGACGAAGGCTGTCGGCGGATGGCGGAGCGAAGACGGGATGGCTGAACTGTCACCGACGCGCAACCGACAATTCGTGACCAAACAAATGCCCGCCTTCGTCATGAATCTGGATGAAGCTGCAGGCATAGTCGAAGCGATCGTGAACGTGTTCGGCATCCTGGACGACGGCGACGACATCATCCAGGCGGGGGCATTTACGAAGACGATCGCCGAACGCGGGCTGCGCGTGCAGGTACTCGATCAGCACCGTACCGACAGTGTGCTGCGCGTGTTGGGCAAGGTGCTAATCGTGCGCGAAGTGGGCAGGGACGAACTTCCGGCGCAGGTGCTGGAGCGCTACCCCGACGCGACGGGCGGTCTGTGGACACGGACACGGTATCTGCTGGAGACACCGGAGGGCAGAGGCGCGTTTCAACGGATCGCGTTGGGCGCGGTGAGCGAGTACAGCATCGGTATTGATGCTGTGAAAACAAAGTATCAGAAGGCGGTGCGTGCTGACGGCACCGAGGCGAACGCGCGGGTGATCACCGAGGTGCGACTGTGGGAATACAGTCCTGTGATCTGGGGCATGAATCCGGCGACGGCGACGGTGAACGTAAAAAGCGGGGATGGCGCGCCGGACAACAGCAAAAGACGCCTGATGGGTCTCGGCACGTACCTGCAAACGAGCGTCGTCACCGACCCTGGTTATATGCTGCGCCACTGGCTGTCAACAGCGGTGATTACGCTGGACGAATACCAGGCGCTCAACACGCTACTGGTCGCGGCTGCGCAAATGGTGGTGGACGGCATGGAGGTCGCCGTGCGCGACCGGATATATGTGCCGGACTATCTGAGCGCGGGCGCGCCTGACGAGCTGAAGGCGGGACGGGTGTTAAGCGACCGCAACTATCGCCGGATCATGGCGGCGTGGGATGCGCTGCGCGAGGTGATGACGGACGCTGGCATGATGGACACGTCCGACGCCGAAAGCGAGAAAAACAGCGCGAGTGACGAGAAAACAGCACGCGAAGACGGCGCCGAGACGGGGACTGCCCCACTCACGCAATTGGAGATCGAGCGCGATTTGGTCGAGATGGAATTGAGTGCGCTAAAGCGCATGGGGGCAACAACGTGAACGTGAAAACGGCATGGGAGCAAGTAGCAGAGGCGAAGCGACTGCTGGAACAGGCGCGCGACCTGCTGACAAAAGATGTGGTCAGCGACACTGACCGCAGCGACGCGGCGGTACTGCGAGAGCAGGCGACGAAGCTGCGCAGCGACGCGGAAGCGCTAGCGCTGATCGAGCGTGAGGCGAAGGCAATGCCCAAGCCGATCGAGGGCAAGATGGCACGTGCAGACGTCGCCGATGACTTCGAGACATTCGGCGAATTCATCGTGGCGGCGCGCGAAGCGAAGGCGACCGGGCGAAGCGACCCGCGTCTGAAGTACATGGCGCGTGATGCCGACGAGGTCGGCGCTAGTCAGCGAAAAGCCCTGAGCGGCACGGCTGGGGCGTCCGGCGGCTTTCTGATGCCGGAACGCTGGATCGCGGAGCTGAACAGCGTGATGCTGGAGACGAGCACGGTGCTGCCGCGTGTGACCACGATCCCGATGTCTACGCGCACGGTCTCACTGCCTGTCGTGGACTATGCGCGCGCGCTGCCGGAAGGCGAACCGCGTCAATTCGGTGGGGTGCAGGCGTACTACCAGGACGAAGGCGTGGAGTCGGTCGAAAGCGAGCCGCGTTTCCGCGAACACACGCTGACGGCGCACGAGCTGGCGGTGTATACCGAAGCCAACAACAGCCTGCTGGCGGACTCGGCGGTCTCGCTGGAGGCATTCCTGGCGAGCGGGATGGGGATGCAGGGCGCGCTGATGTGGAAAATCGAACACAAAATCTTTAACGGCAACGGCGTCGGGCAGCCGCTCGGTATCCTGAACGCGCCCGCGACGATCGCGGTGCCACGCGAGCTGACAGGCGAGGTGGATTATCTAGACCTCGCCCGCATGGACGAAAAAACCCTGCCATCCGGAAAACTGGCGTGGTTCGCGTCGATCAGTATGAAGACGCGCCTGCGCACGCTGAAAGACGATGCAAATCAGTTGATCTGGGCATCGGCGGGGAGCGGCTTGCCCGCGACGCTGCTGGGCTATCCGATCTACTTCACGGAACACCTGCCCCGGATCGGCGGTCGCGGTGACATCGTGCTGGCGGACATGAGTTACTACCTGTTCGGCGATCGTCAGGCGGCAACGCTGGATGTGAGCACCGAAGCGAACTTCCGGCGCAATCGGACGGGCTATCGGATGATCCATCGTCATGATGGCTCGTCATGGATGAACGCGCCGATCACGCTGTCGGACACGGTGACACAGGTGTCGCCGTTCGTGGTGCTGGACTCGGCACAGAGCTAATCTCCTAAGATGGTCGGAATATCACTGCGGACGGCGATCTCAGGTCGCAGTGATGTTCCGTCAGTGGGCGCAGCAGTGCGCCCACTGGTAAGGCTTACCAGTTACCGCCGAGAGGCGGCTTTGTATTTGGAGGGCAGTATGACCAGTCTTTTGCACGCCGATTTTGCAGAGAACTACGTCCTGATCGACAAGATGGTGATCTCGGCAGCGACGAGCGAACAGAACACCGACTACGTGTCGATCAAGGACTATCTGCGCATTGTGGTGATCGTCCATGCGCTGATCGTGACGACCACGCTCGACATCGACATCGAAGCTGCGACCAGCAGCGCCGGGGCGAACTCCTACAACGTCAAGCGGGCTACGCAACTCGTCGGAGCCGACGACAACGACGTGGTGATCTTCGACATTCGACCGGACGAGATGAGCAATCCAGCTGGCGGGGCTGCCGACGATGGCTATCAGTATCTCAACATCGAACTCATCCCAAGTGGCGCCGCGACCGTGAGCGTGCTGATGCTGGGCGTGCCTCGTAATCGTGGTGCGGTCGGCACATCGTGGGATCAGGCTGTCAGCTAATCAGTCGTAATCATCAATTCAGGGGGTGCCGTCGGCATCCCCTACCCGATTGGAGGCAAGGTGTGAGCATGGTCGTGCAGGTGCTGCGTTCATTCCAGCACGAGCAGCGTGGTGCGCTGCTGATGGTGCATCCCGGTGATCTGATCGAGGTCGGACGCGGGGTAGGACTGCGTTTGATCAGCGAGGGGGCGGCACGGGGACTGGCGCCGATCACGCTGACAGACGCCGAAGCGTCCAACGTGTGCGTAATGGTGCCGACCCGCGTGTTAGGGGACAGGGTACGCGCGATGATGCCTGCGGCATGGATCGACGTGTCCGACTCGGTCGAGCGCCTGGTCGAACTGCTGATCGATGAAGGGGACGCCGATCAGGGTGTCGATCGGGTGATCTGGTGGGATGGCAGCACGCCACTGACCGCCAGCATGATCCGCGACGGGATGGCGGCGCTGGATACGTGGTCGGCTGCGGTGCCGTTGTGTGACTACAAAATACTGGCGTGCGATGTGGGCACAGTGGAAGAGCGTAAGGTGACAGCAGGGGAGATCGGCGATCTGCGCGTGCCGATCTACGAAACAGGACTGATGTTCCTGCGCCGCAACAGCGAGAGCGAGGCACTGATCAGGCAGTGGGCAACGTCGATGTCTCTGGGTGGTGATGCCCGTCTGGCATGGCTGCGGGCGATGTGGCATGTCAAGCCACTGCTGCTGCCGCTTCCGGCATCCTGGTCGGGGGCGAGGGCGAGGTGAACGCGAGCGAGCGCGGCGTGGTGTATATCGCATTGGGAGCGACGTGGCGGTCACATGTGGCGCTGAGTATCGGCACTTTGAAGGCACAAAATCCATACCTTCAGGTCTGGATAATGACCGACGGCGAGGTCAAGGGAGCGGATGAGCGACTCCAACTCCCCTATCCCTATCCGCAAAAGATAACCACAGATCGCCAGTTATCAAGATGGGCGAAGACAGCGCTTGCAGATGCCAACACACCGGATCGGTGCATGTACCTTGACGCCGACACGCAGGTGTGCGGCTCACTGGAGGCATATTTCGCGCCGCTCGATTCGGGCTTTGACATGGTGATCACGGCGAGCATCAACCAGGGCGCTCATATGCTGCGCCACGCGACGCCGGACGAGCGGCTGGTGACGCTGAACGAGGTCGGCACAGGCGCGGTGCAATTGCAAGCTGGCGCGTTCTCCTGGGCGCGGAATGAACGCACGAGAACGCTATTCGCCACATGGCGACAGCAATGGTGGCGATGGGCGGACGTGGATCAAGGAGCGCTGATGCGAGCGATCCGGGTGAGCGGCGTGCGGCTGTGGCTGCTCGGTCGAGACTTTAATGGCGGGTCGGTGGTCAAGCACAGGAGCGCGGGCGGATGACGCAACAAATACGTATTGTGTGTGAACTGCCATCCGAGCATGTGCTGGGACGGATGGCGCGATCGCTCGCAGATCATGCAGGGTGGGAACTCAGTGCGAAGGCATCGGCGTTCGCGGATATAAATTATTTCATACCGTACCTGTCATTCGAGCCGACCGAGGCGGCGGCGGCAGCATACTTCACCCATTGCGAGACAAACGACAAGGGCAAAACGCGGCGCTGGCAGTCGGTCGATAAAATGGTCACGGGGCGCATTGTAACGGCGTCACGCTATAAGGCGCAACTGCTACACCCGACTGCGGTGGTGCGCCCGCCGATCGACATGGATAAGTTTCGCCCGGCGCTGCGTGTGTCGCGTAGTGGCAAGCCGCTGATCGGCGTGGGCGGCATGGTCTACAAAACGGGGCGGAAGGGGGAGCATCTGGTCGAGATGCTGGCGCAGTCGGCGCTCGGTCGAGAGATCAACCTGTGCGCCAGCGGGCGCGGGTGGAGCGTACAGACTCAGAAATACGACTGGGGCGAGATGCAGGCGTTTTATCAGTCGCTCGACGTGTTCCTGTGTACCTCGCTGATCGAGGGCGTGCCGATGCCGCCGCTGGAGGCGCTGGCGTGCGGGGTGCCGATCGTGGTGCCGATCGGGGTAGGACTACTGGACGATCTCGCGGATGCGATCGGCATTTACCGGTATCAGGCTGGGGACTATGACGGCATGGTGCGGGCACTGCAGGACGCGATCGGCATGGTGACTGCGCGCCTCGGACGTGATGCGAAACGCCTTATCAGCGACCAGTGCCGGAGCTACGTCGTCAAAAACTACACAGCAGAGAACTGGGCTGCGGATCACGTCGCGGCGTTCGGGGAGTGGTTCCCATGATCGGCATGTACACGGTAGCATATGGGGCGCCCGCGCGGGTGTGCGCGGAACGACTGATCACGAGCTGGCGGCGGCATATGCCGTCGGTGCCGATGGTGATCGCCACCGACGATGCCGACATGTTCGAGGACAAGGATTGCACGGCGCTCGATCTGCGGCGCCCAGACATCGGCGCACGCGAGCCGAAGCTGCGCATGTTCGACGCGACACCTGAAGACTGGGACTGTGTGCTGTATCTGGACGCCGACATCGAGATACTGGAGTCGGTCGTCTACCTGTTCGAGGCACTGGCGGCGGGATGGGATATGGTACTGACGCGCAATCCGGGCAAGTACCACACCACACGCGAAATGATACGCCCGAACAACCACGCAGAAGTCGAGGAGACGTGGGAGGTAATGGGCAGCAACGATCGGCTGCAATGGAACGGCGGGGTAATCGGGTTTCGGCGGTCTCCCGCGATGGCGGACGTGTTCACGGCGTGGCTGCGCGAGTGGCAGCGTAACGCCCAACAGGATCAGCCTGCGCTGCACAGGGCGCTGTGGCAGCATCCATGCAGGGTACTGACATTAGGCAGTGAGTGGAATCGCTCGACACGGTACGACGATGGAACCGCCCGCGAGATCATCCGGCATCACCAGATGGAAGCGCGGGAGATGGTGGGCAAGCTGGAGGAAGGTGTGCGTGGGGACAGCGCCGAAGCGTGGGCGCGGCTGCGCGGGAGGCGAAAATAATGCTGGCGCAGCTGCGTGTAGCCCTGATCGTGAAGAACCGACACGGCAGCTTCGAGCGCGATCGGCGTCAGGTCGGTTGTTTCAGCTACGCCTGGACACGCGAGATGATCACGAAGGAGATGGGCATATGAATGTCGGCGGAAGTACGGACAGCATCTTCTGCGAGTTCGAGAAGACGCACCCGGAGATAGGTGGGGTGCTAAGCGACATCGATGCGCGGATCGCCCGGAAACCCCGGCGTGAGGTCGAGCGGTATCAGGCAGCGGCGCTGTATGCGCTGGCAAAAACATACAACGGCAAGCCGATTTTGGAGATCGGGACAGCGGTCGGCTACAGCGCGGCGGTGATCGCGGCTGCGGCACCGTCGGCGGCGATCGTGACGCTGAATCCGAACGAGGCTGAAGCGGCGATTGCGCGGGTGAACCTGGCGCCCTGTCCCAATGTAACGGTGATGACGATCGCGTCACTGGACTATCTTGGCGTGCGACACCCTGTCAGCGATGTACCTGACGGCGCGCCGGAGCAGGATTTCAGCTTCATCTTCGTGGACGGAGATCATGCGCGCGTGCGTTTGGATTTCGCTTACTGGGACAGGCTGGCGCCGGGAGGGATGATCGTCTTCCACGATTATTCGCCAGCAGGGACATGGCGCGCCTGTCCGCCAGTGTACGAGGCGTGTCAGGACTTCGCGGCGTGGCTCGGTCGGGCGGACGTGCTGATCGTGGACAATCAGGGTGTCGGGATGATCGGCTGGATCAAGCGCATGGGCGATCCGATGTGGCAGTTTCGTCTCGATGAGCCGTCGCCAGTACTGCTTAATGCAGCATCAGCCGCCAGTGTGCAGCCCGCGAATCGGCTGGCGAAATTATGGCGGTTATGTCTATCTGCACACGAAGTACCGGGCGCGATTGTCAGCCTGGGCGCGGGCATGGGCGGCGCTGCGGCGCTGATCGAGCGCGCGGTCGGCGGCGAGGATCGCCAGGTGTGGCTATTCGATACCTGGGGGAATGCGGAACAACCCGGCGAACGCGACGGCGCAAAAGCGCACGCGCGGTATGCCGACAGGCTCAAGGCTGGACGACACGATGACGTGGCGGACGCGATAAGGGTGATGCAGGACTGGGGCATCGGCTCGGCGCATTATGTGACGGGGCATATCTCTGACACGGTGCAGGTGCGTTCGGAAGACATCGGGGTGATTGCTGTGCTGCACATCGATACGGATTCGTATGCACCGACGCTGCTGTCGCTGCTGTCGCTGTACGAGCATGTGGCGCAGGGCGGATTGATCATCTGCGACGATTACGGGCATTGGCAGGGGGCGCGCCTGGCAGTGGACGAATTCCGCGCCAAGATGCAGATTGTGTCTCCGCTGATGGCGCTGGATAAGACCGCGCACTGGTGGCGCAAGGATGGCTGATTACACAACGGTGCAGAAGGTGCGTGCAACGATCGGCAGCCAGGTATCGAGTGCCGATGACGATGTGATCACGCGCTTGATCAGCGCGGTGAGTCGCCAGATCGATCGCTATTGCAATCGCCTGGACGGATTTGAAGCGTCAGCCACCGCGACGGCGCGCGTATTTCCGGGTCGGGGCGAGACGACGCTGTGGATCGACGAGTGTGCGGCGGTGACGCTGGTGGAGGGGAGAGAAAGCGTGTCGTCGGCGTGGACGGGGTGGACTGCGGGCGACTGGATACCCTTCAGCGGCGACGACATGTCGCCCAACTTCAACAAGACGCCGTATCACGGTCTGATGGTGATGCCGAGCGGGACACACAGCGTGTTTCCGCACGGGGCGTATTCGTCGATGTGGGTATTCGATACAGGCAGGCGGCAGCGCGGGATTGTGATGACGCTGCCGACGGTGCAGGTGACAGCGCGATGGGGCTATGCGCTGTCAGTGCCGGACGACGTTGAGAATGCGTGCATCATCCAGACTGCACGGATGTACAAGCGGGGACAGAGCGCCTACGCCGACACGCTGGCGACCTCTGATTTTGGCACCATGCAATATCGCAAACTCGATCCGGAGGTCGAGGCGATCCTAACAGGCGGGCGGTATATCCGTCCACGAGTCTAGAAGATGCACTGGTAAGGATTACCAGTAGAAAGGCAGGAAATAATGCCCGACCCAGGGCAAGTCACAGAGATTGCCGACGCGGTGCTCCGGATCGGGGTGATCGAGGTGCTGAGTCTGTTCATCGTCGTGATCGCATTCGTGATCGTGCTGGCGGTGCTGCGCGGGGCGCAGCCGCTGCTGGCGGCTAACGCGCGTGCGATGGAGAGCAACGGTGAGGCGATGAAACGTAACAGCGTCGTGTCGGAAAGGTCGATCGCCGCGTTGGAAACCACGCGGGATGCGATCGGTACTATGAAAGACGCGATCAGCAGCGGGGGCGATGCGGCGGTGGCGGTGCAAGAAGCGTTGCTGAAGCGGGTGACCGAAGCGCAGACGCAGGCAGCGGCGGATCGTGACACTGTGTTGAAACAACTGGACAAGGCAGTGGCGGCAGCTGATGCCGATCGTGTGAAACAAAAAGAGGAGGTGCTTAAGGTGGTCGCCGAGGCGGAAATAAAGATGAGTGACGGCTTCGACAGTATGAAGCACGAGCTGGAGTCGCTGGCAAAACAGGCGCAATCGCTGCAGGACAATGATGCCAACACGCTCGATGTGCTGCGTGGCATGGCGACGACACTGGAGTCGCTGCTGCGGCGCGTCACGCAACTAGAAGAGACGATGCAAAGCACGCAGCCTGCCACGCCGGGACCGCGCGAGGTTAAAGGCAGTGCCGATCTCGGTTGAGGTACGTGGTGAGATCGCGGCGCGGAATCAGGTGACCGGGTTACTGGCTGATTTGCGCGGGACGCCGCTGGTGGGGGCGATGCGGCAAACGGCGCTGCTGGTCGAGCGAGGTGCCAAGCGAAATGCGCCTGTCGATACCGGACGCCTGCGGGGGAGCATCGGGCACGAGATTCGGCGCAGCGGCATCGGCGCTGGGGGCGATACACAGGCGGTGGTGGGCAGCAATGTGGAATACGCGCCGGACATGGAATTCGGCACGGGCACATTCGTCGGTCGCCCTGCCTATTTACCACCCGCCGCCGCGCTGGAGGTGTGGGCGCGACGGCATGGGACAACGGGAGACGCTGTGGCAAATGCTATATTCAAAGCAGGGGGGCTGAAGCCACGCCGATTTCTACAACGCGCATTCGAGAGCAATAAAAGCCAGATCGTGAGGATCATCGAGGGAGCGCTGGCAGACATGGTGGCGCGCAGGAACAGGGGCACATAATGAGCGTGAGCATCAGCGCGATCAACACGGCGATCGCGGAAACAGTCGGCACGGCGACGGGGATCGTGCGGGTGCAGGATGTGCCCGATCTGACCGAAGGCGCGCACGATCTGCCGCTGGTGCAGGTGTACTGGCAGTCGAGCGTGACGGACGATGAAGGCAGCACGGATCGGCTGACGTTCGGTGCGGGAGTGCGACTGACACGACTGACCTATCACGCGGACGTTTATGCGCGCCAGCGGTCGCACCTCGGTGAGGACGTGGCGAAGACGCTGGCACTCGCCGAGGCAGTGCAGACGGTGCTGGAGCGGGAACGAGGCGGTGCATTCTTCGGCTTGGCGGGTGTGAAGGCACTGCGCTGGTCGGCGGAGCGAATCACGATCGAGAACGGCGGCACGCAGTATATGGGTGCACGCTTCATCATCGATGTGTGGGTGTTCTGATGGCGGTGTACAGGGCGCTGAGACGAATGACGGGACGGACGTCGATCGCGACGGGGACGCTGACGCGCCTGGAGTGGCTGGCGCCGACCGATATCGCGAAGCTGGTCGCGGTTGGCGCGGCGGCGCGGGTGGTGACGGTGCCCCTGGCAGTGCTGCCAGGATGGGAAAAGCGGGCAATGTGGTTGAGCGACGCGCCGATCGCAGATGGTGAGCAATTGATTGAGGCGGATGCTGACTCGGTGGCGGAGTTAATCCCTGTGTCGGCAGGTGAAATACGCGCGTGGCAGGACGAGATGATCGCCCTGCTGACGCTGACTCATGACGACGGATGTGGATGTTAAAAGCCCGGACGGGCAAGAAAGTAGCATAATGCCAAGTACGAGTACGGCGATCAATGCGTGCAACGTCAAGGTACAGATTGACAACGCTGCTGGCACGCTGGTGGATGTAAGCGGCAGTGCTAACCGCGTCAATCTGGAATTCAGCCAAGAACTGGGATCGTACCGAGTGTTCGGCAACAAATGGATGAAGCGACTGGCGTGCGCAAAAGATGCGACGCTGCAGCTGGATGTGGTGTATTCGACCCAGGCGAACGAGGGTCTCGATCTGCTGCGTGATTGGTTTTTCTCGGCAGCCAGCAGCGGTACGCCGCGCACGATACGGATGATGCTGCCGGATGACGTGGTGGGTGGGGACGACTATCAAGGCGAATTCATCATTTCGAGTCTGAGTATCCCGATGGACGCGAGCGAAGCAGGTCCGATCACGGTGTCGGCGGAGCTGATGCCCGACGGCGAAGTGACGCACGGCACGCTGACAACCTAAGCAGCTGCGAACCGGTAAAAACGAGGGGCGGGAGACTGCCCCTTTTTGATTCCAATAAAACCGAGCAAGGAGAGACGATTATGGCGGCAAGGCAGTCAACCAAACGGATCGATACGACGGATTTGCAGGGGGAAGGATCGTTCGTAATCGTGCGACCGTTCACCTACGGGAGGATCCGCGACCTACAGGCAACGGCGGGCAATCTCTCGGCGGATGAAGTGGCGGCACTGGACGAACGGACGATCATCGACGGTGTGCAGGAGTGGAACTGGGCTGATGAGGCAGGCAAGGCGCTACCTCTTCCCGCCGCCGACGCGAGTGTCGTTCGGTCGCTAACGGTGAACGAATTCAATTTTCTGTCGCGGGTGATCATTGCCGGAGGACGTGACCCAAAATAGCAAAGGCGGCAATGGATGCGGCGATCAGAGCACTGTGGGTAGAGGATGCGAGTCTGCTGCCGCCTGGATACGCAGATATGGTGCTGTGTCGAACATTCGGATGGACGCCGAGCGAGCTGGACGAACAAGACGCCGGGCGGATCGAGATGCTGGTCGCGCTGATGAGTGCAGAGAACATTGTGAAAGCACGGCGTGAACGGGTGAACGCCGAGCGTGCGCAGCGAAAAGGAGGAAGGGGGGCGCGGTGAGTAACACACTGGAAATCATCATCTCGGCGCGAGATTCTTTCTCGCGCACGCTCGGCGATGCTGCGTCGCATCTGGACGGATTCGCGTCTAAGGCGCAGCGGGTGGGGCAATCACTGATTGGCGTGGGCGGCATGCTGGCGCTGGCGTTCGCGCCCATGATCGCGGGCGTCACGGAGGTGACACGGACGGCGCTGTTGTTCGATACAGCGATGACGAATATCCGATCGCTGACTGGCGCGACTGCGGACGAATTCGTCGGGATGAAAGACGCGATACTGGAGCTAGGCAGCGAGAGTATCGCCGGTCCTCAGGCGGTGTCAGAAGCGATGTACGACATCGTGTCGGGCGTGACCGATGCGACGACGCACATGGCGATACTAGAGTCGGCGATCGCCACCAGCGAGGCGGGCGCTGCGGACTTGCGGGGGACGACGGCGGCGCTGGTATCGGTGATGAATGCGTATCGCTTCTCGGCAAACAGGGCGGCATATGTGTCGGACGTGCTGACGCGCACGGTGGGGGTCGGCGTCGGGACGATGGAGGAGTTCGCTGCCGCAATTCCGACGGTGACGGGCGTCGCCGCGCAGGTAGGCGCGGAATTCGACGATGTTGGCAGCCAGCTTGCGTATCTGACGACGCAAGGCTACACGGCGAGCGTGGCGGCGACGCAACTGCGCCAGTCGTTCGTGGCGCTGCTCAATCCGAACGAGGCGATGCGTGAGGCGCTGGAGCAGATCGGCTACGAGAGCGGATCGGCGTCGCTGGAGGCGCTCGGTCTGGTCGGAACCTATCAGGCGTTGAGCGCGATCACGGGCGGCTCGGTCGATGCGATGGCGAAGGCGACCGGGTCAGTGGAGGCGCTGCAGGCAGTGCTGGCGCTGACGAGCGAGGGCTTTGCTACGTTTAATGAAGCTTTCGATGCTGGCGTGGAGGGCGCGACCGACGCGGCACAGGGAATCCAGCGCAGCGGCGTGGAGGCAGAACTAAAACTGCTAAACAGTCAAATCGACACGCTGAAGATACGAGTGGGCGATGCGCTGGTGCCTGCACTGCTCGATGTGGTGGCTGGTCTTACGCCTGTGATCGATTCTGTGACCACCTGGGTTGCGGAAAACCCGGCGCTGGTGGCGCAACTGGCGCAGATTGCGATTGTGGGGTTCGGGGTCGGCGCTGCACTGGTGGTGGTGGGCACGGTGATCAGCAGTGTAGCAACGCTGGTCGGGCTGCTAAACGGGGCGATCGGACTACTGACGAGTACGGCTTTCCTGCCGTTGGCAGGGATAATTGCTTTGGTCGGCGGATTATTCTACGCCTATCAAAACAATATTCTCGGTTTCAGGGACAGGATAGAAGAATTAGGCGTAACGCTGCGCAACGCCGGAAAAACGATCGAGCAACTCGGCTTTATTATGAAGACGCTCGTCACTAATTCCGGGGTTGTGTCTAACGCAGTGGCGTCTGAATTCGATGCAATGAGCGACAGCATCGCGGACTCACTCAATCGCGCCAGCGACGACATCTCAAACTGGCTGAATGAGACGGCGGCGAGTCTGGGGATTGGATCGACGGGGATGCAGGTG
>Ga0163147_10002171_pt1 | contig 28377 bp, 14 predicted proteins | sample OliLakLV19MP6G1_FD_148597 | JGI IMG/M metagenome (GOLD analysis project Ga0163147, IMG submission 148597) | Freshwater microbial mat bacterial communities from Lake Vanda, McMurdo Dry Valleys, Antarctica- Oligotrophic Lake LV.19.MP6.G1 | ecosystem: Environmental > Aquatic > Freshwater > Lake >...
GGTCATAACGGCTCTTAAAGGACTTGAAGTTTTACCTTCGCACCTCTTAGAGGAGTGGCATGCCCGGCACACCAAAGATAGCGTCCCGCTGGGACGAGTCGGCTGGATAGTTACTAATTTTTTGTTGAATTGGGACATTGGGTGTAAATGTGTCACGGGAAAATGATTGCTTGGTAAATTACGCGCAGAAAAATTTTCTGTGGAAACTCTATGATAGCAAATTACCGGCCAGACAACGCATTGTTCCTTTATTTTCAGACATAACACCCTGCTACGTTCCCGAATGACCCTTCAGGAACGCGGACGGAATATGGCCGCCACAACTGTTACCTTATTCCGTCCGCGTTCCTAAGGATCACTTCGCGGTATTGGCAAGACATTTTTAAAGAATAAGATCAGTGCCAACCCTTTCTTCCTCTTTTGTTCGTCGCTATCTGCTATCATTTTTTTCAGCCTCTTTTATGTCTATTACTGTCCGTCGGGTACTCCTTGTTTTATCCATCCTTCTTCTTTTGATTTTTGCAGCAGGACTTGTGTTCGCCAAATTTTGGCTTGACCCTTTTTTAAAGCAGAAGTTAACGGACGCGACGGCCCGTTCGGAGATATATGCCCTGAAAATTGATCGCCTGCATGTAAATATTTTCACCGGATCGGCAGAAGCGGACGGCATACAGTTGACCACAGACTCCGTGCGCTGGGAAGCGCAGCGCCTTCAGCGTCCTGACTCGATTCCCCTGAATATTGATTTGCAGATATCCCACCTGTTTATTTATAATTTAGGTTGGCTGAATTTCTGGCGGACGAAAAATTTGAGATTAAATGAAATAGAGATCTTTGATCCCCAATTGAAATTGATAACCGCCCAGGATACGATACTGGAAAAGCAACCTGAAACAGACACTTTGACTAAGGGTTTCCTGGAACGTCTTCCGCTGCTCTTGGCTCCACATGCAAAAACACTCTCTATTGGCGCCATAACCGTCCATAATGGAAAAGTATCCTTCCGGGCCCGACGGCTCCAACAGAGCACGTATCAACAAGCCGACAGTATTGGCTGCACTTTGTCCAATATCAATATTAGAGCCGACGATACCTTAGGCAGCGGCAGGGCACTATACGCCCATAACATTTCACTGGCCCTGCATAATTATGAATGGTACCCGGCAGGCGACATTTACGCTTATCGCATCAAGTCAGTGACCTTGCTCGAAGCATCGCAAACAATAAAATTAGAGGAATGCAGTATGCTGCCCACTATATCAGACAAGGAGTATATGCAGCGATTAACGTTCCGAAAACCCCGCCTCAAACTTCGCGTTGCAGAAATAGATGTACAAAAACTGGATTTATTTCGGGCCTTACACAAACAGGAATGGACCATGGAATCTATCATTATAGAACAATTCAATCTGAATTTATTTCAAAATAAAGACCTGCCGCTTAAACCGGGCAAGCGGATGCCGAACGAATCATTCCGCGCAATCAAGTCCTATATAAATATTGATACCATTTTGATAAGAAATTCATATATCCTCTATACGGAAATCATGGATGATGGTAAAGGATTGCTTGAATTCGATCGTGCCAACGGAGTCATACTCAATGTGACCAATGATACGCTGAAGATGAGCGATGCCACTCCCGCACGCATTGATGCACGGGCGGAATTGATGGGCGCAGGAACCCTCGATGTCTCGGTCAGATTACCGCTGCTGGCTCAGACTTTTCGATGCAGTTACACGGCCAACCTGGGCAAAATTGACATGACCTACCTGAATCGCTTGCTGACGGACAAGGATAATTTGAGGATAGAGTCCGGTGCTTCTGAAAAAATTCTCCTGCAAGCCCGGGTTCAGAATGGCCTGGCGCAAGGCACGATAGAAGCGACCTACAGTGACTTGAAAATCAGTTTGTTGCGCGATAAAGATAAAAGCAAGAAGAAATTGATGTCCGCAGTGGCCAATCTTATTATCCGGGGAAACAACGAGAAGGACTTGCTCACCCAACCTTTTAAAGTCGGTACGGTCAATTATCAACGCGCCCCAATTGATGGTTTTATCCGCTTCTTATGGCGCTCTGCTCAGAGTGGGTTGATGGAAACCCTCCTACCGGTAAAAGTGAAAATGAAGGGAAAGTAGGGAAGCGTCAAATTCAGACAGGGGCATATTACTGGACGTTTTGGTTTCACACGACGACACAACGAAGACGACACAACGAATTGGCTATGAATGTTTTACCATAGCGTCGTGTCGTCGTGTCGTCGTGTGAGAAACTAAAACCTCGCTCACACATACCGGTTGAGCAAATTCTCGAACAACTCCTGCTGTCCGCTGCGTTGCGTCGGCTCCCCATTGCGCAGAGCAATTTTTCCCAAATCACTCAGCCCCATCTTTCCTGCTTCAAAAGCGCGGCCTTCATCGGTGTTGAAAGAAGCGTACCGATTTGCGCGTAGTTTCCGATAGTCCGAATGTTCGAGGATGTCGTGTGCGGCCAGCAATGCCCGGGCGAACGTATCCATACCACCGATGTGGGCATAAAAAATGTCTTCGAGGTCGGTGGAGTTGCGGCGGGTTTTTGCGTCGAAGTTCACGCCGCCGCCCTGTAAGCCACCCGATTCGAGGATGATCAGCATCGCTTCGGTCAATTCCATCACATTGTTCGGAAACTGGTCGGTATCCCAGCCGTTCTGGTAGTCGCCCCGGTTGGCGTCGATGGATCCGAGCATCCCGGCATTCGCTGAGACTTGCAGTTCGTGTTGGAACGTATGCAGCGCGAGTGTGGCGTGGTTGACCTCGATGTTGAGTTTGAAATCCTTGTCCAACCCGTATTCGCGCAGGAATCCGATACAGGTGGCTGCGTCGAAATCGTACTGGTGCTTGCTGGGTTCCATCGGCTTCGGCTCGATGAAAAACGTGCCGGTAAAACCTTGCGCGCGGGCATAATCCTTTGCCATGTGCAGGAACCGCGCCATGTGGTCGAGTTCCTTTTTCATGTTGGTATTCAGCAGGCTCATATATCCTTCGCGGCCGCCCCAAAACACATAGTTCTGACCGCCCAGTTTAATAGTCGCATCAAGCGCATGTTTCACTTGTGCTCCAGCGTACGCCACCACGTCGAAGTCCGGATTGGTAGCCGCGCCGTTCATATAGCGCGGGTTGGAGAACAGGTTGGCGGTACCCCAAAGCAATTGTACGCCTGAAGCAGCCTGTTTTTGCGCTGCATAGTCAGTGATGTGCTGCAAACGCCGCTCGCTTTCCTGCAAAGTGGGCCCTTCCTGCACCAGATCGAAATCGTGAAAGCAATAATACGGAATGCCTATTTTGGTGATGAACTCAAACGCCGCGTCCATTTTATCCCGCGCCTGTTGCAGAGGATCGCTCGCTTCGAGCCAGGGAAACGCCTTTGTGCCGGGGCCGAACGGGTCGCCACCCGTGCCGCAGAAGGTGTGCCAGTAGGCCACCGCGAATTTGAAATGTTCGCCGATGGTTTTGCCGCCCACCACGCGGTCCGCGTCATACCAGCGGAAAGCCAGCGGGTTGTCCGTGTCGCGGCCTTCGTACCGGATTTGAGGGATGTTGGGAAAATACGCGCGTTCGCCGAGTGAGATTTGCATGGTTATAATTGTTTTGAATGAATGCTCCTGTACCCCGGAACTCCGTTCCGGGAATGTGACGTACCCCGGAACTCCGTTCCGGGAATGTGACGTACCCCGGAACTCCGTTCCGGGAATGTGACGTACCCTGGAACTCCGTTCCGGGAATGTGACGTACCCTGGAACTCCGTTCCGGGGATATGCCCGGAACGGAGTTCCAGGGTACGTCAAGCCAGTGCGTCCTCCAGGGCTTCTTTCCATCCTTCATACGCCGCCACATACGCCTCCTGTTTAGCGCCAGGCTCATACCTGCCTGCCACCTCGCCGCCTTGCACCGCTTCTTCCACATGCTTGTAAGCGCCCACTGAAACGCCTGCCGCTTTGGCCGCGCCTACTGCGCCGGTCGTTGCCATCATCTCGATTTCAGACCCTACCAGCGTCGCTACGGTGTTGGAAAATACGGCAGACCGGAACAGGTTATCGTTGCCCACCCGCAATACCTTCGCTTCGATGCCCATATCGTGCAATGCTTCCATGCCGTATACGAAGGCAAATGCAATCCCTTCCAGCGCTGCCCGGCACAGGTGTTGCCGCTCATGGCGGTTGAAATTCAGCCCCAGCACCTGTGCGCCGGGTGTCTGGTTGTTGAGCATTCGCTCCACTCCGTTGCCGAATGGCAATATGTGCAGGCCATCCGATCCGATGCCGACGGAGGCTGCCAAAGATTCCATGTCGTTGTAGCTCAGGTCGTTGCCGAGGGTTTGGCGCAGCCAGCGGTATTGACTGCCCGCACCATTGATACAAAGCAGCACACCCGTCAATGGATTTTGAGGAGTATAGTTGACGTGCGCAAATCCATTGACCCGCTGCTGCGGATCGTAGACGGGGCGGTCAGCCACCGCGTACACCACGCCCGATGTGCCGCCTGTTGCCGCCACTTCGCCCGGCCGCAACACGTTCAAGGAGAGCGCATTGTTCGGCTGGTCGCCTGCCCGATAGCCTACGGGAATGCCGGGTCGAAGACCGAGCGCAACAGCAGCGGCAGCGCTCAGGTCGCCTTGCCGGGAGAAGACCGGAACGATCTCTGGCAACATCCCTTCCGGGATTTGATAGTAGTCGAGCAGTTTTTGCGCAACGGTATTTTTCTTAAAATCCCAAAACACAGCTTCTGAAAGTCCGGTCGCCGTCGTACAAATTTCTCCCGTCAGGCGATACGCGATGTAGTCGCCGGGCAGCATGGCTTTGTGAATACGCTCAAAAATATACGGCTCATTTTCGTACACCCAGCGCAGTTTGGAGGCGGTGAAATTGCCGGGGGAATTCAAATAATTTTCCAGACAATAATCGCTTCCCAGCGCCTCAAATGCCTGATCACCAATTTCTACCGCTCTGCTGTCGCACCAGATAATGGATGGGCGCAGCACTTCGCCCTGCTTGTCTACCACCACCAGTCCGTGCATTTGATAGGAAATACCGATGGCTGCGACCTCTGCGGGCGAGACCTGGGTTTGTGTCAGCAGTTTTTTTGTGGCAGCGCAGACAGCCCTCCACCACTCGGCGGGATCTTGCTCCGCCCAGTCTGGCTGCAAGGCGAGTATGCTCATCTCGCGCTCCGGGTGCTGGACCGTCCCAACGGTCGTGCCGGTGGCTGCTTCCACGAGGGCCGCTTTGATGGAGGAGGAACCGATGTCGAGGCCGAGGAGGTACATGTTTGGACGTTGGATGTTGGATGTTGGACTGGGGACTGAGGATGTTGGACGTTGGACGTTGGACTGAAGATGTTGGATGTTGGACCGAGGATGTTGGACTAGGGACGTTGGATATTGGACTAGTCCAACATCCCAAGTCCAACGTCCTAAGTCACTTAACGGTTAACACCACTTTTTTTAAATCCTGATCCCGGGAAGAATTTCCCACCATGATCTCAAATTCGCCCGGTTCCACCACCCAGTTCATATGGAGGTCGTACATGGAAAGGTCTTCAGGGGTAAGGGTGAATTGCACCGTCTTGGTGTCGCTGGGCTGAACTTCCACCTTTTCGAACCCTTTCAATTCTTTGACCGGGCGGGTCACCGAACTGTAGAGGTCCCGAATATAGAGTTGCACGACTTCCTGAGCCACCCGCCGACCTGCATTGCGTACTGTGACCGTGACGGTAACATTTTCCTTAGGTGAAATAACCGGCTTCGACAACACGGGTTTTCCGATGTCAAAGGTTGTGTAACTCAATCCGTAACCGAACGGAAACAAGGGCGACACATCGTCGAATGCGTAACCGCGCCGGGCAGTGGGTTTGTAGTTGTAAAACACCGGCAAATGACCAGCTGAACGCGGAAAGGTGATCGGCAATTTACCGGAAGGAGAGACATCACCGAACAAGACCCTGGCGATGGCGGTACCACATTCCTGTCCCAGGTACCAACACTCAAAGATGACCGGCGCTTTCGCTGCGATGTTCGGAATGCTGTAAGGGCGACCATTGAGGAGCAGCACTACGATGGGCTTGCCGGTGGCGTACAAGGCTTCGAAGAGGGAATCCTGCAAGCCCCGCAGATTCATCGTAGCCTGGTCGCCCAGGTGATTTTCTGCCCAGCCTTCGCGGCTTTCGCATTCATCGCCGCCGATGGCGAGCACGATCAGGTCTGCGATTTTGGCACTTCCGATGGCCTGTTCAATTTTTTGGCGATCGGTTTTCGGATCCGTGAGACCGATGGGATCCTTATACCAACTGCAAGGCTGCTGACTAATGCCGCAGCCCTCTACATGCGACACGACCCAGCCGCGGCCGCGTTCACCTACTTTTTTGGCAAGTCCTTGAAAGACAGTCGTGAAATAACGTGGTTCGTCGGAGTACCCACCCAACAGCGTGCGGTTGCCGTTGGGGCCGACCAGCGCTATTTTTTTGTATCGGTTCAGGTCGATCGGGGCGAGGTTGCCTTCATTTTTGAGCAACACAATGGCTTCTTCGGCGGCCTGGAGAGCAAGGGTCTGGTTTTCAGCGGCGCCTACCGTTTGTTTGGCCTTTTCTACGTCGGCGTAGGGAGTTTCAAACAAGCCGAGCATGAATTTTTGCCGCAACACCCTGGAGACTGCAGAATCCAACACAGCGATGGGCAGTTCTTTTTTCTCAAAAATTTCTTTTAAAAAGGGATAACACTGCGGGTCCGGAGTCTCTACGTCCACGCCGCTGGAAATGGCGCGTTTGGCCGCCTCTTTGAGCGAGGTAGCGATGCGATGCCGCGTATAGAGGTCGCCAATCGCTCCGTAGTCACTCACCACCGCACCTTGAAAACCCCATTCTTTGCGCAAAATATCACTCAGCAGCCAGGTGTTGGCATGGGAGGGTACGCCGTCAATTTCATTGTAGGAAGGCATGACATTCAGCGCGTGGCCGTCTATGATGCACTTTTTAAAAGGCGGCAGGAACTGCTCCAGCACCGTACGGCGCGGAGTGGCAGCGGGAGCGATGTTGTTGCCGCCTTCGGGTTGGCCGTGCCCGGTGATGTGCTTCAGGGTTGCCATCACATGCTGGTTGTCAATACGTCCGTTGTTGCGCCCCTGGAATCCGCGCACGGCAGCGAGACCGATTTCACCGGCGAGGTAAGGATCTTCGCCGTACGTTTCTTCCGTGCGCCCCCAACGCGGATCGCGGGTCACATCCACGACCGGCGCCAGCACCAGGTGGTTGCCACAGGAGCGGGCTTCGCGGGCAGCTACATCGAAGGCGCGCTCGACCAGCGAACGGTTCCAGGTGCTGGCCAGCCCGATGGCCTGCGGGAAGGCAGTCGCGTCGCGGGCCACATAACCGTGCAGGCTTTCTTCGTGCATAATCGCCGGAATGCCCAGGCGGGTGTTTTCGCGGAGGAACCGCTGGACATCGTTGCAGTAACGAACGGTCTCTTCTGTGCTCCGGCTGGGGAAGGTGCCCACACCGCCGAGCGGTTCTTTGGGCCGGGCGATCTGACCGATGCCCACGGGCATGTAGCGGACCGCAGAGTCTGCCACAAACTGGCCGTTCGCATCCATGAAGCGCCGGGCAGCGAACCAGAGACACTGTGTCTGGGCTACTTTCTCATCGAGCGTCATGCGGGCAAGCAGGTCGCGGACCCGCCGCTCAACGGGTTGCTGAGGGTCTTTGTAGATCGGTTGACCAACACCGGACGGGTTGCTGTTGGAGGAAATGTTTTTGGACGCGCTGGAGCAAGCCCAAGGGAAGATCAACAACAAAAAGTAAAAAAAAAGCGCAAGGTGGCGCATGGATTTGGTGCGTGGTTTTGGATTGCTGTCACAAAATTCGCCATTGGCGGAAATCGGGGTCAAGGTATGTCGAGAAAAAATTTTTTGAGCACCGATGCTTAAAATTTGCTCTTTCTGACAGGTTGAGTCTGCAAAATTTTTGGTAGATTTCACCAACGATCTCGTTTCAGCCTGCTGTCTTGCTGGCGCAGGTTGACTCGACAAATAAAAATAGTAGAACAATTGGAAGAAGGCATGTAGATTTTAAAAAACTGCTTTACTTCGCTTCTGCTTCGACGGCAGTTTTTGACACAAGTTGTTGACTGTGAATGTTATTATCAAATTCTATCCACCATCTGAAACGCTCCATCTTGCCATTTTAATCCGGATGCCCATTCGGGCGCTTATCATTTTTTTACCAAATCAATAATTCTTTCTATGAAAAAAGTCCTACTTGGGCTGGCGCTCCTGCTTATGAGCGCCACGCTGGCTTTGGCCCAGCGCACCGTGACCGGTAAGGTTACGGATGAGAACGGAGAAGCGCTCGTCGGCGCCACCGTCTCCGCACCCGGCACGACCGCCGGAGCAATTACCGACATCAATGGCGTCTATCGCCTGGACCTGCCGGCTACTGCAACCACCCTTCGCTTCACGTACACGGGTTACAATGCGCAAGAGATGGCCGTTGGCTCCTCCAACGTGTACAGCCCTCAGATGGTTACGGATGCGTCAAGTTTGCAGGAAGTCGTAGTGGTGGGCTACGGTACGCAGCAAAAGCGAGACATCACAGGCAACATCTCTACCGTGAAGGGAGAAGACCTGCCAGGGCTGCCTGCTCAGAGCTTCGACCAACTGCTGCAAGGCCGTGCTGCCGGGGTGAACGTGAACATACCGAACGGGGTGCTCAACAACCCGCCAGTATTCCGTATCCGAGGCATCAACTCCATCAACCTCAGCTCCTTTCCGCTGGTAGTCATTGACGGAGTGCCCACTTTCACAGGCGATTTTTCCGGCAACTCTGCGGCCAGCAACCCGCTCTCTAACCTCAATCCGAATGACATCGAAAGCATAGACATTCTGAAAGATGCGTCGGCGACTGCCATTTATGGCTCGCGGGCTAGCGCGGGGGTGGTACTCATCACCACCAAGCGTGGCAAGAAAGGCAAGACCCGGGTGAACTACGACGGCTCTGCTGCTTGGACACAAGCAACGCGAGTGCCGGAAGTGCTCAACGCACAGCAATACGTAGAGATCAAAAACGAGGGTGCTGCCAATGCCGGCCTGGTCGGCCCGCAGTTTTTCCTCGACTCACTCAACGGTCAATTGATTGACACGCGCTGGGCAGACTATATCTACCGCACCGGTTTTTCGCACAATCACGGATTGAGTTTCTCCGGCGGTAGTGATCAGACGACTTACTTCCTTTCGCTGGGCTATACCAATCAGGAGGGGATGATCGTAGATAATACGTTTGAGCGTCTGTCATCGCGCCTCAACCTCGACCACAAGATCGGCAAGCGCATCAAGCTGGGCGCTACGGTGGGCTTTGGCAAAAATCGCACTGCCGCACCCAACACGGGCTCTCTGAACGGTCAGGCGTTCAACACCTCCGGCCTGGGCCGCCTCGCGTTTGTGACAGCACCCAACATCAGCCCGTATAATGCAGACGGGTCGTACAACATCAATTCGAACAACCAACCCGGACGTGGCAAAAACAAGCAACAAGTCGGTTTTGCAAACCCGATTCCCATCATTGACAATAACTCGTTTACATCAGATGCCAACCAGCTTCAGGCTTCTGTCTATGGTCAGTTGGAACTCCTCAAAGGGTTGTACGTAAAAACTCAGTACGGTATTGACAACGTGAACGTAGAAAGCCAATCGTTCCAATATGCAGGGCATGGCGACGGCTTCGGCACCAATGCCCTGGCGTCCAACAGCGTGTTCAGAAACGAGCGTTGGAACTGGCAGAACATCCTGAACTTTGACCGCTCGCTGGGTGGCAACAACAACATCGGCGTGGTAGTCGGCACCGAACAGCAAGGCACGACCACAGAAGGCTGGGGCGCACAACGCACGCAGGCCGGCGACCCGTTCTTCACGTCCTACCAGGGGCTGTTCACGACCATCAACCCAATCGCTAACTTCCAGAGCGAGAACTATCTGCTCTCCTACTTTGGTCGTTTGAACTACGACTTCGACAAAAAATACTACCTCTCGGTCAACCTCCGCCAAGATGAGTATTCGGCGTTCGCAGAAGGCCAAAAGCGCGGCACCTTCTGGGGCGCATCGGCCGGTTGGGCCATTTCGGAAGAAAAATTCTGGCAAGACCTCTTCGGCACGAAGTTCAACTATTTCAAACTCCGCGGCAGCTACGGTATAGTGGGCAACAACAACGGCCTCGGCGACTTCGCTTCGCAGGGCCTGTTCAACTCCGCGCTCTACGGCGCGTCGCCGACCATCTTTTACTCGCAGGCCGGCAACGCTCAACTTTCCTGGGAAACCAGCAAAAAAACGGATGTCGGTGCGGTGTTCGGTCTGTTTGGCGACCGGCTGCAAGGGGAGATCACCTATTACGAAAACTTGGTGGACGGCGTAGTGCTGCCTGCTCCCCAGGCTCCGTCGAAGGGCATTCCGGGCAACTCGGTGCTCATCAACGTCGGATCTTTCGTGAACAAAGGCTGGGAATTCGGTGTCGGCGGCACGATCGTCCGTTCGGGTAAATTCTCCTGGCAGTCTAATATCAACTTTACCACTTCCAACAACGAGGTGCTCGAACTGGCACAAGGCAACTCGGACATCACGGGCGCAACCGGCGGTCTCGAAACGGCCAACATCATCCGCGTTGGAGAATCCATCGGCAGCCTCTATGTAGTGCCCACCGCAGGCATCAATCCGGACAATGGTCGTCGCATCTACATCAAGCGCGATGGCACCAAAGTGCAATACAACCACGTCGTGCCGACCGGACAGTCGCGCTGGACGACGCTTGACGGTGCTACCGCTTCTGCTGCTTCGGTGGCAGCAGACGGCGTGATCTACGGCCCGACGCTGCCTACGTGGTTCGGCGGCTGGGACAACACGTTCACCTACGGAAGTTTTGACCTGAATGTGCAGTGCAACTACGCAGGCGGCAACTATGTGTACAACGGCTCTAAAGCCGGTCTGCGCGACCAGCGTTTCTGGAACAACCACACCGACGTACTCGACCGCTGGACGGAGAACAACAAAGACGGCTCTATCCCCCGCGTCGTGTTCGGCGACAACGTGTCAAACGGCTCCTCGTTCCCCATCTCGGAAAACGTGGAAAAAGGTGACTTCCTTCGCATCCGCAACATCACACTCGGCTATCGCCTGCCTGCTTCCATGCTGGATCGGAGGGAGATCGCCAGCCTGCGCGTATTTGCCAGCGTGAACAACGCTTTCCTGTTCACTAACTACTCCGGTACCGACCCGGAAGTATCTACCAACGGCAACAGCAATACCGCTCCAGGGGTAGATCGCAACACGGTCCCGATGCCGCGCACCTACACTGTAGGAGTGAGCCTCGGACTGTGATGGAGTGAGAAAGTGAGTGCGTGAAATACCGCTCGTTTCCCTCTATCACGACAAACATTTTTAACTTTTTTGAAGAAAAAAAATATGCAACTATATAAAAAATCCATCATCCTGCTGGTGGCATTGGTAGCGTTGATGCTGCCCAACGCCTGCCAGAAAGATAAGCTCGATCAAGAGCCTAAAAACCTCTTCGGTGAAGGGGCCATTTTCGATACCCCCGACCGCTTCCTCAGCCTCGCCAATGGCTTGTACGACGCGATGAAAAGCGGCAACTTCTATGGTGGCCGATTCATCGTGTACGGCGACATCCGCGCTGAGGAGTTTCTCAACGAAACAGGCAACGGCGTGACCGGCCTGCAAACGTGGAACCACACGCTGGTAGAATCGAGCAACGAGGTAAACAACCTCTGGAACGCGATCTACTACTGCATCAACAGCTGTAATATCTACATAGCTGGGGTGGAAGCAAACAAGGCTGTACTGAACAACGATGTGTTGGCATCCAATTATATCGCCGAAGCCCGCTTCATCCGCGCCGTGTGCTATCACAGCCTGCTGCAACTCTACGCCCGACCCTATGCCGATGGCAATGGCTCCAAGCCCGGTGTGCCGCTCCGCCTCCGTCCGGAGACCAGCGCAGGTAACAATGACCTGGCGCGCAGCACCGTCGCACAGGTTTCTGACCAGGTTCTGGCCGACCTTGATTTTGCAGCTGCCAACCTGCCCGACAAATACGCTACAGGTTTGTTGAACGTCACACGGGCTCACAAAAACTCGGCCATCGCATTCAAAACGCGGGTGCTGATGGGCTTGGGTCGCTACGCCGATGTGATCACGGAAGCCAACAAGATTGTACCGGCTGCTGCACCGTTCAAAGCAGCAACGGGCGTGGCGCATGAGTTGCAGGCCAACGTGAAAAATGTATTCACGACGCCGTACACGACGACCGAGAGCATTTTCTCTATGCCGTTCACTTCCAACGATTTGCCTGGTACCCAGAACGGTCTCGGCAGTTACTACAATCCAGGACCGCGTGGTATTGGCGACTTCTCGCTGAATAAAGCAGGCATCATCGGCGATAGTGTGAACTTCAAAGTGGCGGATGCCCGTCGTCAATTCACCCTTGTTGTGGGTGCTAAAGTGTATCTCAATAAGTTCCCGGCTGGCGCCGAGCACACGGACTATGCACCGGTGATCCGTTACGCCGAAGTAATGCTCAATACCGCAGAAGCCATTGCCCGTACAGCCGGTGTGGACCAACGCGCGATTGATTTGCTCAACGCCGTGCATGGCCGCTCGGAACCTACGAAGGTTTATGTGGCTGCCGACTTTGCCGATGGTGCTGCTTTGGCTGCTGCTATCCTGAGAGAGCGCCGTATTGAAATGCTCGGAGAGGGTTTCCGCTCGTTCGATAGCATGCGTTTGCTGGTTCCGATCCCGGGAAAAGCCAACGTGGCGACCATCAATACGGACAATCCGGATTACATCTGGCCGATTCCAACGGGCGAGTTGCTGGCAAACAAATTGTGCGAGCCGAACCCGTAGGAGAGCACCTAAATGGAGGTTTGTGTTTAGGGAAAGTGTGCAGTTTTTCGTACGAAAAACTGCACACCTTCACCTTCCCTAAACACAAACCTCCACTATTCATAAAAATTTAAAGTGCCTGGCGTGATTTGTCGCGTCGGGCACTTTTAGTTGAAGCCGTCCTCGCTGCTTTTTTGTCTTTCTGACGGAATCCGTCCACGTCAAACGCGTTGTTGAACTGATCCTATTCACATCGAGGGTGCCAAGCGGACATAGTTTTGTATTCAGTCGCCTTTCAGTCGGCATCTTCTTCGCAGTTCATTTTATCGAATCATCTTTCGCACAGCACTTTCGCGCTCCGTTTCCAGGCGGTAGTACAACATCCCGGTTGCTTCGCCCAGTATCGCCCGGTCCAGTAACGTCGTGTGATAACCTTTTGAAAAATCGCCGCGCTGCGTCCAGACGGTCCGTCCCAGGTCGTCGAACACGGTCAGCGTTGCTGTTGCCGCCTCTGGCAAATGAAAGCCGATGGTGGTGGTTTTCACAAACGGATTGGGTTGGTTTTGATACAATTCAAATCCCACACGGCCCATGGTCACGCCTTCAGGTGAATGGAAGCGCAAGGCGATGCCTAGTTTCTCAGATGGATAAGCGGTTGAATAGGCTTCGGCCCTTGTGATCCGGTTGGACACGGCCAGCAGATCGCTCAGCCGCCCGCTCGTGGTTGCGCGGTATTTTACCCGAAACGATCCGGTTGTGGCGGTGGCAAAATTGGCCGAAACCGTGAGCGCACTTGGAAAAATGCCAAAATTGCTGATATCCAGGTGGTTGTCAGGCAACACTTCCAAAATATCCAGCCCCGGCGTGTTCAGAGTGAATTGAAACCCCGACACGGGTTCAGCGGCCAGGAAAGTCACCTCGAAAACATCGCCTGTCTTTACGGGTTGGTTTTCCACGTCCATTAAAAGAGTTGTGGTTGTCCGGTTATCCAGGCTCGTGAACGTGTTTGCCACTACCGAGCCGTTCACATCGCCAATTTTGACTGCCACAAAATCCTGCTGAAGTGCGTCCTGCTGCACATCAGCGAGTGAGATGAATTCGGGGAAAGCAGTTTTGAACGGATTGAGCGAATCGGAAAATGTGAAGGCATGATCCACAAAGCGCCAGGCCGTGTTGTTGGGTAGTTCAGTATAAATGCCGAGGATGAGTTTGCGCAGTTCCACGATGTCGAAGGTGGTGATAGAACCCGAACGGTTGGCATCGGCTGCGATCATCCGGTAAGGTGATTCGAGTGGCTCCAGGCCGAGGATGTGCTTGGAGATCAATACCAGGTCGTAGGTGCTTACTCCGTTGAGTGGATCGTTGTCTTTGGTGGGCGTCAGGGTCAGGTAGGTGGCGGGCGGTATTTTTTGGGCAAAATCAAACATGCCGGCCGCATCAGTCAGCGTTGAAAAATCGAACTGGGAAGTTGTCGGGCTCGTGCCAGTTACTTCGACTTGGGCTTCTTCCAGACCTGCGCCCGCTTCGGTTTTCAGGACGCCTGCCAGGCTGACATTGGTCGGGCAATTACCCAGATTATCCTGCATCAGCAGGTAGGTCAGACAAAAATCAACATTGCCGGCCAGGTCCATCGCCCAAAGTTCTACCGGTTGCTGACCGAGCTCCGTGCAGTCAAATGTGATGCTGGTAACCGGGTCGCCTGCCGCGTCCACCGGGAATCCAGCGCCTTGCCCGGACTTGCGGATCGCGTAGCGCAGCCGGTTGGCAGGAGTACAGTTATCGGTGCCGTATTGCAGGAAGTCACTGGCCCAGAGTTGAATCATACCGGTCGGCATGATGTTGGCGCTCAGGCCATTGATACAAACCACCGAGGGTGCTTTGCAATCTTTGACGGTGAAATTATATTCACAAACCCGCTCGTTTCCACAGCCGTCTTCCACGATCCACTTGATTTTATGGGTGCCGTAAGGTAGTTCCGGAACGATATAATTGTTGGGTGCCAGTAACGTATTCCAGCGCAGCGCAGCGGTCACTTTTTTGCCTACGGTGGTGGTTTGCAGGGCGAACTGATACTTCTGGTTGCCGGGCAAAGCGCGTCCGTCAAAGGTGCGAACTGCTCCACCCGTGAAATTCGGGTTCGCAGCATTCCCGAAATGCACCGTGCCGGGTGCAGGCACGTCGCTGCTGTTGACCACCGTTTCCAGGTCGCCATCATTGTCCAGATCGAAGAAAATCAGGCAACGAAAATTGACTGCATTGCCAGTACAGGCGTCCGTGGCTGTGATGTGCAAATCCGCAGGGCCTTCGCAAAGGTCGTGGCTTTCGGTGGTTGGGTCGTACCAGGGAGCGTCGTTCCAAAGCGCCGGATCGTTGGCGGTGAGGTCGCAGGCTACGACAGGACTGGCGGGGCAGTTTTCAATCACAGGGTCCTGAGCGTCTACCACTTTGATGATTTGCACATATTTATAACAGTTGGTGTAAGGGTTCCAGTAATCGCTGTAATTGGTCGGACCCGTCGCCGTCGGGTTTTGTTTGATGATCGTCGGTACCCAGGCACCGGTAGCATCCGGCGGCGCGATGATGGGGCCGCGTATATTGTTGGGATCCAGGGGGTTGTCGCTCGGTTCTGGATTGGGGATTTCCGTGCAGGGTTGCAGCGGATCGTAATCGCACCAGTTGATGATCTTCCAGGTGCGGAGGATTTTGAAGCAGGCATCCGGTACTAAAGTGAACACTTCATCAGAAAAAGAAGTCCCTACCAATTCGCAGTCTCTATTGAAAAAAGTCGGGCTGCCGTAGTTGCCGGTGCCGTCGCACGTTTTGATCACCACATCGTTGGGCAAGCGCAGGTAATAATCGGCCTCATAGGTGACGATGACGCGCTGGGTGCATTGACTGCTGTTGCCCGCACAATCGAACACACGAAATGTGCGAATGATGGTGCCCCGGTTGCAGATCGAATCGAAGGCATTGTAATTCGCGGTAGCCGTTATGGTGTCCAGGCAACAATTGTCCACACCGGTCGCCATACCGTATGCCCAGAGCGTGGGATCGAAATTTTCGCAGACCACCGTCGTATGAGCGGGTGGTTCGCAAACGGGTTTTACTTTGTCTTCCACAAAGACCTGCACCATGCACGCATTCGTATTGCCGTTGCAGTCGGTGGCTCGCATCGTCACCATGATCGTGTCGCCCGCGTCGGTGCAGCAAAACTCGACCGACGGACCGAAGTCGTCGAATTCACCGACGCAAGTGCCCAGTGGCCGACGCGCTTCGAATAAGAGGGCGCAGCAATTATCTTTCGAGCCGTTGTCGAAAGTAGTGGCGAAGATTTGCGCTTTGCCGTCCAGGCCCAGTGCCACCTGGGTAAACTCATTGCAAGCCATCGAAGGCGGGGTCTGGTCTTGCACCACCAGGTTGAACGAACAGGTGGTCGTATTGCCGCAATCGTCGTCCGCCTGGTATTGTACCAGATGGGTTCCGGTGGGCACGCAGGGCGTGTTTCCAAACAACGCAAGCGTATCAGGATTCCAGAGGTTGTTTCCAATGAAGTCAACGAAAGAACCACCAACAGTATGGACAGCGATCGGATCATTGGTGGAAAAATCGCGCACGGTTACTTTTGCGGTAATCCCATGCAGCCGCGAACAATGGTCCGACATCACCAAATCCGGCAGGTTGACGGTGACACAACAGGTATAAGGATCAGTGCCGACGATCCATTCGGTCGGACATTCGAAGGTCGGCCCGGCATTGTCCAACACCTTGATGATCTGCGTGTAATATTTCGGATTGATGTCCGGGACACTCGGCTGACACCAATCGTACACCGTCCAGGTGCGGATGATCTTGTAAGTGCCGTCGCATACTGGCAGCGTGTGGTCGGCAAATACCGCGTTCAACTGGCAGAACCCCGCGCCGGGAAACAACGGTAGTTTTTTCCCAAATTCCGAGAAGAACGGGACTCCCGTTACAGAAGGATCGGTATTCGGGTTTTGGCAAGACAACGTAGTGTCTAATGGAAATTGCACCTCACCGACGTGTCGGCGTTTGATGTAAATATTCTGGGAACAGGTAGCAAAATTGTTGTGCGCATCCTGCGCCTGCCACGAGCGCACCACGTAAGCGCTCAAATCGGACACACCGTTGAAACCTGTATCGCAAGGCAAATCATGCTCCACATCCTTCCAGGTGAGCGTGTGGACGATGCAGTTTTCCTGCACGGCAGGATAAGCAGCAGCCAGGCCGAGGGTAGTTTTCAGATAGGAAGGACTGTGCTCCGGTACGGCACACGACACGGTGATGTTGGCGCAAGTCACCACCGGCGGCCATTTATCTTCCACGACTATTTTGCCGCCACAGCTGTTGCCGCTGCAATTGTCTACGACGCGATACGTCAGTTTTTGCCCGATCAGGGCGCAATTCACCACATTGCCGAAGGATTGGCCCGCTGCGTTGGTTACGTTCACCGTGTAGAAACCATTGAACGGATGCGTGCCATCCAACACCATATCGCTGTTGAGCGCTACAGTGCCGCTGGCATTGAGCGACACATTGACGTTGTTGTTGCAGACCAGCGCCTTGGGGGTGTACACGAATACGGTGACCTGATCGGTGGCAGTACAGCCATTGGCATCCGTTACTTTCAAGGTGTAATGCGTGGTAGCAGGCGGCGTGGCCGTGGTGGCGCAGTTGGTCAGACTGCTCAACCCGGTGAAGGGTTGCCAGAGGCAGGAAATGCCGCCACTGCCTTGCAGCACGACATCTTCGCCGGGACAAAGTCCTGTCTCTGCACCGGCACTGGCGACCGGCGCGGGGTAAACCGTGACTGTGACGGAGGCGCTGGAAGTCCCGCCGTTGTCATCTGTAACAGTTACCTTGTAGATGCCGGAAGCCGCCGGAGTGGGGTAGGGGACGGACGGGTTTTGAAAGTTGGAACTAAAACCGTTCGGGCCCGACCACAACCATTGAATGGCGGAACTACTGCTTTCGGTGAATTGCAATATTGGCACCCCGGCACACAAGGGCGCATTGCTGGTAATGATCGGGATGGATTGGGCAAACAGAGAATCGGTCGAAAGAAAAAGGCACACGACTAACCAGATCGTGCCCGTACGGGTACAACTTTTCATAAAGAAGAATGCTTGCTGCTCCGTGGTGATGCGGAAAATACCGAGGGATTAAAGAAAAACGGGATGCTTATGCAGGTGGTGAGAACCTGAATGAAAGATGGATTAGCGACATCGAGCGATGCCGGGGGTAAAAGTAGTGTGAAAGGTTAGATTTGATGCAACATAAAATTCATAAAATATGAAAATTTAACTTAACAGGGGGTGTTTGGCAGATGAACGGCGGGAATGGTGAGTTTATGGGAAAATGAAGTTAGAAATGGATCAGGGTTTTCCCGGAGTGAGGTGTTAAAACACGCATTGCGCTGTATTCTGTCACCGTTTTTTACTGGGCTACCCACACCGAAAGCAGTGTACCAAAAAAATGGTAAAAAAAATAGATGTAAAGCCCGTTTTCTACAATTCAGTGGTTTAGTTTTGCATCAAACTTCAGACGACCGCCTGTATTCAATTGCTTCATTCCTATGAAATGAATACTGGCTTAGGAACGCGGCACCAATAACTTAGTCATTTGATGCCACCCTTTGTTCCATCATACGGCGGCTATTTTTCTTTAAATAGCCCCACTATTCGCAGAAAAATAGTGTTGTCTGATGAAAAAATGGTTGACCTAAAATGACTAAGTTATTGGTGCCGCATTCCTTAAATCAATTTTTATCACACTTAAAATTGTTTATTAATGAAAACATTTCTCTCCGGTTCGCCTTTGCGAGCCTCTTTTCGATTTTCTAAGTACTTCTTAGTGCTGCTGCTGTTTTCAGCCTGCAAGTGTCCTTCTAATAAATACGAAAAGACGCCTTTGGTGACGATTTACAGCGCCGTTAAAGCTCCGATGGGCATTTCGTTCATTGACATAAATGGAGCTGCATTGAGCAACGTCCCAAACGTCACCATGACGATTGTTGATGCAGACAGCATGGTGATGTCTTCAAATGGCGTTGTGCTGACAAGTGCTTTTTTGCCAGATGGTATTCTGAGCGTTGGCCTGTCGCCAGTAGCCAAGTTCAGCCCTGAAGCGCCTTACCGTTTTTTCGTCCGGGCAGAAGCGCCTGGCTATATGACAGTGGTGCGATCAGTGCTCGTCATGCGGGATATGCCTAATTTCGTACCGATTTACATGGCCCGATTGGACGCGTTGCCCGCCGGGCTATCCGCCGTCGAAGCGAGCATTGCGGCGGTGAGTAACGGTACGCTTCAAGGCAGCCAAACGCTGAAAGTGCCACCGCTGTTCGGTCAGGCGCAGCTTACGCTGCGGCTCCAGGACAGTACGAGATTGTTGTGCAATGGAAAACCGATCGAAAGCAAAGGACCGCTTACCTATCGAATCCTCATGGGACGCCCACGGGACTCCGTAGCGAACCGCGTATTTCCGGGTGGTTTTGAAGCGACTGATGTGGTAACAAAAAAAGGGGAGCGCCTTGCGGCTCCAGACCGTCCCATTTATTTCACAACGGCGGGATGGTTTTCCATGGACATGAAACTGGGTGAATCCGAAGTAACTGACTTTAGCCGACCGGTGGATGTAGATATGCCGATTGACCCGGAAGTATCCAATCCAGTCACAGGTAAAAACGTGGCAGTGAATGATATTATCCCACTCTGGAGTCTGAACAACAACAGCGGAGTCTGGACACAGGAAGGTGAAATTAAAGTAGAAGCCGTGCCCGGCGGAGGCCTGCGGGGTCGGTTCCAGATATCTCATTTGTCAGGCTGGAATCTGGACTTTTTTGTCGGTGGGTGCCCAATGCCTGGCGGTGACATTGTGGTTAACTACAGTGCAACGGATTTTCCCAATGACGGAATTGTGCATTATGCCGAATATATCAACGCTTTCGACAATTCGGTTATGACGAGTACATCGCTGTTGTTTTCCGGATCTTCCTCTCGTCTCAATCGGGTGCCCACCCCTTCCGCTGCTGCGCCGGGTATTTTGCATGTTCATGAAGGGCCGGGTAGCACCAGCCGGGTTTCAGGTCTTACTGATCCGATTAATACTTGCGGACAAACAGTCAATTTGAACAAATTGGGCAGTGCTGGCTTGCCTTGTGTGCAAATGACCTTTGTTTACATAGATGGTTTGAGCGAAGAAGTTCTATGCTCTACAGGTTTATGGCATCGGGGAGATTGTTCGGGCTTATGGGATTTTGGTGGGGTATTAGACGCAAGTGGAAACGGTAAGGTGCCAAGAAAGCCAGCATCCGGGCTACTGGGCAACCAGTGTGTAAAATTGACTTTCACTAGGCCAGTTCCCCCAGGTAGTCCTGCCGGGACACTTTCCCATACAGTCGTACTGGATTTCAATGATATGAACTTCAATACTTCACAAAATGGTGTAACTCGCCAATATAAGTTGTACAATGGACTGGGAGTAGATATTACTCCCGCTGCTCCAAATAACACGTTTACATTTGACTGGTCTGTATTCGACATTGGTGGCATTTCACCCAACTGCGAGCGAAAAATCAAGGTGACCATCACATCAGGTGTAGTGACCAGTTTGGGCATTATCTGCTCTTAGAATTGATGTGTGCGTGTAATGCCTCAGCATTATCGATTCGGCTGAAGGGTAGAAGGGGGCGAGATTATCCGCCCGCTTCTTTATTCGTTCCTGATTCATACGCCAACTACCGGACGCGGCACTAGCCTCACTCTATCGTCAGGCATCGGACAACATGGTTTCCGCTATCCGATACATATACCAGATTAGGTTTGGCGGGGTTTATGGCTATGCCGGAAGGCTGCATAAACCGTGCATCTTTTCCTGCTACTCCATCGGTATATCCAGATGCTCCGGTACCGGCTAAAATTCGGATCGCACCGTTGTTGTAAATCACGAACACCTGGTGTTTATTGGAATCGGCGATAAAAATGTTCCCCTTACTATCTAAAGTCAACGCTTGAGGCATGTTGAGCAGTGCCTGGTCCATCGCAACCGGGCTGGATAATCCGTTGAGATTAACGGAGTAAACCTTTTTCCCTTTTGCATCAGTGACAAATAGCGGTCCTTCGCCTGCATTGATCCTGGTTCTGCTTATGGCTATTGCTCTAAAATCATAGGCAGGATCGTAGATCATTGTTGTTATATTACAAGGATCGTCTATTTTTCTCAATGTCCCGTTGTCGGCAAGATAGATCGTATTATTATCGTCTTTAACCAGACTGTAAGGTGAGCTGATGCGTGCCGAGCCGGATGAATTGGTGCATGACCCATCATTAAACAAAGAAGAGTTGCATTTGCCCGCATAACGTTCGATGGTGGAAGGGACGGTGGCAGAAGAAAATTTGCGGATTACACTGTTCGCATTATCTGCTACATACACATTTCCTCCGGGATCCACCTCTACATCCAAAGGCTCGTTGAAAGAAGCAACTATGCTATTGGTTGGATCCGCATTGCAGTTAGGCACTCCATTGCCATAGCTACTTGAAAAAGTACCGGAAGCGTTGTACTTGCAAATCCGATGGCGCAGTTTATCAGCCACAATGATATTGCCTGATGTGTCGGTATCCAAGCCTGCCGGATAATTCAGGCATCCTTCGCAATTGATGTCAGTCTGCATACCGATCAACCTTTTCACCAGCGTTGCTGTATAATAGTAGGTGAACTCTTCCTTACTCACCCCCGGGCAGTCCAGTGCCGTTTTCAACGTCACGCTGATGGCACCATTTTCAGCTCCTTTGGGCACTTTAAATTTGATCGTTTTGCCATCCAAAACGGTCACGTCTTCTTCCGGGACAATGGTATTGTTGCCAATCTTGACAATGTGCAGGTTGGACAAGCCTTCAAAGAAACCTTCGCCCGTGATGGTGATTTCCTCTCCGAAAGCCCCGCCCTTCGGGGCAAAACTGTTGATTTTTGGACAAGGCGGATCATCCCGGTCAAAAGTCCAGCAACTGTGTGCGGTCAGCGCAATTGCCACAGCGCCTGTTATAAAAAAAAGGATTTTTGCTGCCGTCTTCATGGTCAGGATATGTTTGAAAGTTAAAATTGAAAGGCAATGCCGAATTGAGTGCTTCTGGAGTAAGTATCTTTTTGCAAAAGGGGTACAAGGCTGGAGTGCGTCCGTCTACGGTCTTCGTCTTTGGCATGCTGTTTCTCTTTGGATTTGCAAATGACGAAACCCGTGATTGCCAGTGCGGCGACTCCCATCGTAATATGACCTGTTCGCAGTTGTTTGTTGGAGCGGCTGTTGTCGCTTTCACGGTCTAAATTCTTGTAGTCTGTATAAGCATCATGTGACTGGAAGGCTTTAATGTACATGAATGTGCCTGCTCCTGCCGCAGCAAGTCCGCCATATAAGAAGCATGGACACGGGGAACCCGCCCGCTCCATGAAAATTTCGACATTGTTGGCGCCTATCGCCGGATCTATCAACGTGTGTTTTTTTACACCTTCCCGGTAGTGGCCTTTCAAAACACGCAGGTCCAATAGAGTACCACTCTTCTGATAGATCAATGGCGATACTTCTCCACTGGCTGGTGTACCGGGCATTGTAATGCGGTTTCTGCGATCTTGATACGAAATGATCGCTCCCTCAAGCGGCTTCCTCTTTTTGCCATATACGCGTATGTTGACCCGAATACCCCTGTCTTCCGGCTTGGCCAGGCGAATGTCAAGCCGGTTTTCATTGCGGCCAATGGGCAGTGTTGCGTCTTTGGAGCAGTAGCCTTTTTTCTCTGCCCTTACCTTAATCACATCGCCAAACATAAAACCGTCGGCGTCAAAATCATAATACCCTTGCTGGTTGGTTGTGACTCTGGAAATCAATCGGGTATCTCGGTCGTAAAAAGAAATATCAACGTCAGACAATTGATCTGAAGGAGTGATCGAGTCAGTCACAAAACCGCTGATGGTGATCACGGTTTTTAGCGTGAAAGGAATGTTGATTGCACCGGTCGGAACATTCCCGATCGCCTGAACGGCGCGGCCTTCTGAAAAACCTTTTTTCTGAGCAACGGCGGTAATGGTTTCTCCTTTTTTGAACTGCTTTTCTGATTTGTACTTCCCATTCACGTCGCTGACTGCCGGAGCACCGACCAGTTGCCCATTCACATCCAGAAAACTGACCGTCACGGCGGGAATGGCCACACCCTGGTCGGATCGGATTATACCTTCTATGGAAATCAGCGATTGGAGCATCACCGGGCCAATGTTCGAACCGCTTGCGGCATTCCCGACGGTATGACTGAGTTGCAAGTCTTCATAACCAGCAGCCATAATTTTGATCCTGACTTTTTGAGCGGCCCTGAAATCTGGATCAGATCTGAATTTTCCAAGTGCGTCGGTGGCACTGCTCCCCAAAAGGGTTGTCCCTGGTGTATCATAAATATACACTTCGGCATCTTTGACGGCTTTGCTCTGTGCGGATTTTATAGTGCCTATGATGATTTTTTGGGCAGACATGAAAGAGGGCCCTGCAACGAGCGCCGACATCAAGATGAAAATGCTGATAACAATTTGAGTTCTCATTAATCTGTGGGCAATTAAAAAGTGAGAAATTGGTAGGAGGATGAAAGGGCTATTCATAAAGACCCTTTGGTGCATTGATAGTGCCTGATAATTTTGGGTTTATAGAAACTGTTTTCCCATTGTATTCAAAAAACACTTTGGGGGAGGAGTCCTTAAAAGTGCAGGGTATATGAAAAGTTAATTTGGCCGCTCCGGTTGAGGTTGCATCGTAATCTTTTCCCCCAATGTTGAAGAAGACCCGAAGCCCGTTTTTGCCGCCTGTGTTGATGATAACGGGACAGGTTTTGATGACGGGCAATGTGGCTGGCTCAGGATCAATAGTCGTGCTCCCTTTGTTTTCATCAATTTTAGTTGTTTGGGCTTCAGGTAATCTGGTTCTCTGTTGATTTCCAGATACTGGTTGTGTGTTGTCCGCTTTTACAGAAGTTACCGGTGGTGCTGGACGTGATGTACTTTTTTCTTGTTGTACCGTAGGCTTTTGACCAGTAAGAGTGTCGCTTTTTTGATCTGTAGCAAGCGACTCGCCGGGTTTGATTCCTGGATTTGAATTCCCGGTCAGCGACCATGCGCCTATTCCAATAACAAGCAGCGCAATTGTTAGCAATACAGTAGCCATAAACGGACCACCCAACTGCCGGATCAAACTTTGGAGACCGCTCTGGTTCGTGACCAAAGGAGCGTCCAGATGGCGCACCGTATCGGTGCTGCGGGTATCGGCCGTCTGATCTTTGAGATCAGTCTTTTCTTTTAAGTGATCTTCGTTCTGGCGTTTTGTTTTCAATCGAAACGCGAATTCCCCCCCCTCGTGGCTCACTCCGTAAAGAGGCTCATAGCGCGGTCTTTGCCAGCTGTTACTAACCACCGGAATGGTGATGGCTTCGAACAGGCGGGCACACCGAACTACGGGTTCCGAGTTTCGGGCTAAGAATTTTGTCAAGCTGCTGGAAAATGGGCCGTCGTCCGGCACTACCTCATTTCGCCCCGAGGTCATCATCCAGCGGGAAGGAGTGCTTTCCTGATACTGGTCAAAAGCGAGGTCACGGGTGGTAAAAAGTTTTCCTGAAAAGCAGGAGTCAGAGATGATCAGGGTGTGGTGGCTTTTGATCATGCGCACAGCACCAATGATTTCATCGCTGGAATAATAGCTGCTGGGGTCGTGCATAATACCATCCACAGGCACCCAATAGCCTTTATCCATTACAGGATCGTAAGAACCATGTCCTGCGTAATAAATGAGCAGGACATCTTCAGGTGTAATCGTTTGCGCCAAGCGCCGCAAAGCACTGTGAATCTTGCTTCGGGTCGCATTTTCATTCAATAAAAGAGTGACGCTGCTGATTTCAAACTGATACTTACACGTCAGTACGTTGGCCAAAGCGTTGACATCCCGCACAGCATTCTGGAGTGCCGGGCAGGAGGTATAGGTGTCAATGCCAATAGCGAGGAGATAGCTGGTTCCGCTAGGAGCCTCCATCTGTGGGTGGGACAGATCGGAACCGATTTGCCTGGATTCACTCATTTTGTTAAAGGGCGGTTTTGATTTGGCTGATAAGGAATTTCCAAGGCAAAAGTGTTGGTAATTTTAGTGGGAAGCAAATATTTTTCTATAGATTTTAAATGTGCCACTTGCTGCTCCGTTCCCTGCTGCTGCATCCCCTGTTCGATGGCCCGTCGGTGTACATAAACCGCCTCTTTGGTCATCTGCACAATTTTGTTGTCTTCCAGGTTGCTGCCGTCTTCATAACTCACTGCCATGTTTTTCGTGTTTCATTGACATTGGTGAAGGTAAACGGTCAATGGAGGACTGATTCCAAACTATACCATGACGCAACTTTTACACGCCGTTTCGGTTCAGCACCTGAAATTTGCCGCTATGGAAGATACTATACCCCCCCGCCCCAAACTCAGCCGCGAAAGCCTGCGGGAAGCCTTTAAAATTTTTGAGTTCATCCGCCCCTACCGCTTGCAGTTCATCATCGGGTTGATCCTCTTGTTTCTCAGCAGCACGGTTTTTCTGGTGTTTCCGAAACTCATCGGAGAATCCTTTGACATAGCGCAGAACACCATCAGCGAAGACCTGAACCTGACGACGATCGGTATGTGGCTGGTCATCATCCTGGCCTTTCAGGGTGTGGTGTCGTATTTTCGGGTGATGATGTTCGCACAGGTGAGCGAGCGCGCCACGGCCGACATTCGGGTGGCGCTCTACCAGCGGCTGATCTCGCTGCCCATCGTTTTTTTTGAAAAGAGCCGGGTAGGGGAGTTGGTCAGCCGACTGACCAACGACGTAGAAAAACTGTACAATACCTTTTATTTCATCCTAGCCGAATTCCTGCGCCAGATCATCATCCTGGTTGGCGGTATCGGCCTGCTGTTGTGGATGTCGCCCCAATTGGCGCTGGTGATGTTGCTCACCTTTCCCGTGGTGGTGGTCGGAGCGATGTTTTTTGGCCGCTGGGTACGCAAACTGTCCAAGCAACGCCAGGAAAAACTGGCGGAGACCAATACCATTCTGGACGAGACACTACAGAGCATCCACGCCGTCAAAGCCTTTACCAATGAGTTGTTTGAAAGCCGGCGGTACAGCGGCTCCAATCAATCGGTCGTGGGCGTTTCCATGCGGTATGCAAAAGGGCGGGCCATATTTGCCGTGTTTATCATCACCGTGCTGTTCGGCGCCCTGTTTTTTGTGATCCTCTACGGGATGCACATGGTGCAGGTGGATGTATCGCTCCCCAAGGATACGCCCGGAAAATTCACGGTCGGCGACCTCTTTACGTTCATCACCTATACGGCCATCATCGGAGGCAGCATCGCCAGCCTGGGTAATTTTTATACAGAACTGGTCGGCGCAATTGGCGCCACGGAACGCTTGCGCGAGATCCTGAAAATGCCGAGCGAGACGGAAGAACGCCCGCGTGGAACGCAGCACGCAGGTCGCTTGCGCGGCCATATTTCGTTTGAAAATATCCACTTTTTTTACCCGACCCGCGCCGACGTGGAAGTACTGAAAGGTGTCAGCCTCGACATTCCGGCAGGGAAAAAAGTAGCAATTGTGGGACAAAGCGGAGCAGGCAAGTCTACCATCATGCAGTTGCTCCTGCAATTCCACTTTCCGACCAGCGGTCAGGTTGTGATGGACGGACGCAATATCTATGATTACGACCTGGACTCGTACCGCCGTAACTTTGCCATCGTGCCCCAGGAAGTGATCTTGTTCGGCGGTACCATCCGGGAAAATATCCTGTACGGAAAACCAGACGCTACGGACGAAGAGATCATTGCCGCCGCCCGTCAGGCCAATGCGTGGGACTTTATTTCTACGTTCCCGGAAGCGCTGGAAACCGTAGTCGGTGAACGGGGCATCAAACTCTCCGGCGGTCAGCGACAACGCATCGCCATCGCCCGGGCCATCCTCCGCAACCCCAGCATCCTGCTGCTCGACGAGGCGACTTCCTCGCTGGATGCCGAGTCAGAAAAAGTCGTGCAGGAAGCGCTCAACCGCTTGATGCAAAACCGGACCAGCATCATCATCGCGCACCGGTTGGCCACCATCCGCGACGTAGATTGCATTTACGTACTCGAAGGTGGCAAGATCGTGGAGCAAGGAACGCACGAAGAACTTTCAGCGCTGGAGGATGGCGCATATTCGAGCCTGGCAAAATTGCAGTTTGATTATGCAACTGCCCCCGAGCCACACTCAAACTTCGAACTTCTCTCGCCTCAGGCGAGATCAAACTTCAACCTTTAATAAATGAATCAACCATTGGGAAAAACAGGCATCCTGATCGTCAACCTAGGAACACCCGACGAACCGACGAGGGGCGCCGTCTACCGCTACCTCAAACAATTTCTGCTCGACCCCCGGGTCATTGACATCAACCCCATCTCCCGCAATCTGCTGGTGCGCGGCATCATCGCGCCGTTTCGCTCCGGCAAATCAGCCAAAGCCTACCAGCAACTCTGGACGGACAAAGGTTCGCCCCTGAAATATTACGGCGAGCGACTGGTGGCGCAGGTACAGCAACAGCTGGGAGATGAATATGTAGTCGAACTGGCCATGCGGTACCAAAACCCCTCTATCGAGTCGGCTGTCCGGAAACTGATGCAGGCCAAAGTGTCGAAGATCAAAATATTTCCGCTGTTTCCGCACTATGCCAGCGCCAGCACCGGCTCCGCCCATGAGGAAGTGATGCGGGTGCTTTCCGGCCAGCAACTGATCCCGGACCTGGAATTTATCAGCGCTTACAGTACCTGGGAACCGATGATCTCGCTGTTTGTGGAAAACGCCCGCCGCTACGATTTGTCCAGTTACGATCACATCCTGTTCAGTTACCACGGACTGCCGCAGCGCCAGTTGCGCAAGGGCGATGCGTTCAACCATTGCCTGCAAAGCCCGGATTGTTGTCAAACCCTGACGCCCACCAACCAGTTCTGCTATTCTGCACAATGCCATGCCACCACCAAGGCAATTGTGGGACAACTGGGGTTACGTCCCGACCAGTACACCATTTGTTTCCAGTCGCGCCTTGGCCGCGATCCCTGGGTGCAACCCTATACGGTGAAGGTCATCGAGCAATTAGCCAAAGAAAAAGGTATGAAGCGGATGCTGGTGTTTTGTCCGGCGTTCACTTCGGATTGCCTGGAAACGACGGTCGAAGTGAGCGAAGAATACCAGGAGGACTTTCAAAAATGGGGCGGCGAGCAGCTGGATCTGGTGGAAAGCCTCAACGATAGCCCCGCCTGGGCGAAAGCGGTGGCCGATCTGTTGCGCTAAGGAACGGGCAAATAATAACTTGTAAATTTGATATGCTTTCTTTTCACCCAGATGACCCATCTTTTTGATTAAATAGCCCCACTATTCGCTC
>Ga0163147_10002174_pt1 | contig 28343 bp, 19 predicted proteins | sample OliLakLV19MP6G1_FD_148597 | JGI IMG/M metagenome (GOLD analysis project Ga0163147, IMG submission 148597) | Freshwater microbial mat bacterial communities from Lake Vanda, McMurdo Dry Valleys, Antarctica- Oligotrophic Lake LV.19.MP6.G1 | ecosystem: Environmental > Aquatic > Freshwater > Lake >...
TCCGAAAACTCCCCCTCCAAAAAATTACTTCTCCGAAAACTCCCCCTCCAAAAAATTACTTCTCCGAAAACTCCACCCCCTTCCGCAGCCAGCCCTGCGTCTCCGCTTCGGGGCTGTCCGGCTCAGGCTGATAATTGTAGAGCCAGTTGGCGGTGGGCGGCATGCTCATCAGAATGGACTCGGTGCGGCCGTTGGTTTCGAGGCCGAACTTGGTGCCCCGGTCCCACACCAGGTTGAACTCGACATAGCGTCCCCGGCGGATCATCTGCCAGTCGCGCTCCCGGTCACCCCAGGTGCGCGGTTCAGCCCGGCGGAGCAATTCGGTATAGGCGGGTGCAAAGGTTTCACCGACTGCGATGGCGAAACCAAACAATTGATCGCGCGAAAGACCTGTTTTTTCATCCAGGTAATCGTAGAAAATGCCACCTACCCCGCGGGTCTCATTCCGGTGTTTCAGAAAAAAATAGTCGTCGGCCTGTTGTTTGAACTGCGCATAGAAATCCGGGTGGAAGCGGTCGCAGGTATTTTTGAGTTGCTGATGGAAAAAACGGGCATCCTCGGGTACGACATAATGCGGCGTCAGATCAATGCCTCCGCCAAACCACCAGCGGCCCGAACCCGTCTCAAAATAGCGGACGTTCATGTGAATGATCGGTGCCATCGGGCTATGCGGGTGCAACACGATGGATACCCCGGTGGCGAAAAAATCGGTCGGCGGCAATTGCATCGCCTTTGCGGTGATTTCCGGCAGCGGTCCGTGTACGGCACTGAACATCACACCTCCTTTTTCGATGGTGTTTCCTTGCAATACGCGGCTCCTGCCACCACCGCCTTCGGGGCGCAACCAGTTGTCTTCTGAAAATTTACCACCGCCATCGGCTAACTCCAGTTGGCGGCAGATATCGTCCTGAAGGGCAAGGAACCGGTCGGCTACTGTGTTGGTCATTTTCGTATTCGTCATGGCATCTTTTTACTTTTGAATTGTTCACAATTGAGGTCTTCGTCATTGTTCATGGCGCCACCTCACTTTGCGGTATGTTTGCACAGCAAAGGTTGCCGCTGTTTTTTGTTTGACTGTCAAAAAACAGTAATTCCTGCCATTTGGTACAAATTTCTATCTTATGCAGGCCTCTGAAGTTCACCCGCTCAGCCCTCAAACTTCTATCTATGAATGCCTCTGAACTCATCCTCAATGCAGACGGCAGCGTCTACCACCTCTGTTTGCTGCCGGAACAAGTAGCACCGCTCATCATTACTGTCGGCGATCCCGATCGGGTAGCAAAAGTGAGTAAACATTTCGACCGGGTGGATTTCAAAGTGCGCAAACGCGAGTTCGTGACCCACACAGGCTGGATTGGCAGTACCCGGCTCAGCGTTGTGAGCACGGGCATCGGACCTGACAATGTGGATATCGTATTGAACGAACTGGATGCCTTGTTCAACATTGACCTCGTCGCACGACAACCCAAAGAGGCGCTGACCCAACTGACGATCATCCGCATCGGAACGGCGGGGGGGCTGCAGGCAGAAATTCCGGTAGATGATTGGGTGGCTTCGTCGGCGGCCTTCGGGATGGACGGCTTGTTGCATTTTTACGAAGCGCCCGGTATGCAGGACAACCTGGCATTGCAGGCATTGCGCGGGCACTGTGCCGGGCAATGGGCATTCCCGGTCAGCCCGTATTTTGCAGAAGGTGATCGCAGTCTGTTACAACAGTTCGATACAGGTTTTAAGCAAGGTTTCACCGCTACCAATCCTGGCTTTTACGGTCCGCAGGGACGACGGCTGCGGGCGGCTGTGGCATACCCCGCGTATCTGGACATGTTGCAAGGATTTAAATTTCACGAAAATAAAATTCTGAACCTTGAAATGGAGACAGCGGCCATTTATGGATTGTCGAAACTGCTGGGCCATCGGGCGGTGTCGCTCAGTGCTGTCCTGGCAAATCGGGCGACGGGCACGTTCAGCCGACGGCCGGAAAAAACGGTGCAGGATTTGATAGAATTTGTGCTTGAAAAAATTTTCAACGGAATTTGAAAAGTCGCCTACTTTCACGCTCAGATTTTACTACTTCATTTTTTTTCAAAGTCAATCCGCATTATGAAGACATTGCTATTGTCCCTGCAACCGAAACTGCTCCTCCTGGCGCTTGGAATTTTTGTGGTCGCTTCCACCACAAACATGGCCTGTTCGCCAAAATTTGACCCGGCTGCAGTCGAAAATGCAACCAACCTCAGTACGCTGCTGCCCGAACTCATGGGCCATGCCACCCACTCTTTCGCCAGCCACAGCGCCGAAATCAAAAAAGTCACGGATGCGTTGGACAAAGCCGTAGCACACGCCAATGCTACGAAGAGCAATAAGGCCATTGCTGATTCCTGGAACACGTTGAAAAACGACCTCGTCACGCCGTTTTTGGCCCGCTGGAAAGAGAAAGGAAGCCTTGATAAGGACTACGTCAAAGAGGCCACCACTCAAATTACCAAGAGCCTGGATGCCATCAAAAAAGCCGAAATGGCGAAGAAAAAGTAGTTTGAAGTTCGAACCGACAACTAAGAACTAACAACCAAGAACCAGCAACCAACAACCAGCAACCAGCAACGTCATGCCAGACAATTCAAAAAATATCAAACCTTCTTTCGACCAGTTGGACAACCAGATCGTAGATTTGGTGGGCAACTACGTAAAACGCCGCCGCCAACATTACGAAGAAATGGCTCAAAAACTGCACGCCAGCCTCAAAAAAGACGCGGCCCGCTACACGGAAATGGCTGCCGACGGCAAAATCACGTCGGAAGACTTGGGACTGCTCATCAAGGGCCGCTGGGCGCAGTTGAAAATCGAACTGCTTTCCGAAGGATCTATGGCCAGAAACAAAGCAGAGGGCATCGCCGGTGATGTGCTGAAATTGACGCTGAACACCGCCTTCCAATTCGTTTGAACAACACTATAAACAGTGCCTTACTTTGAAAGCCCCGCCAAACAGTGGGGCTTTCTTTATTTTGATAAAATTCTTTCATCATGAAACAGTTCAGTTTACTTCTGCTGGTTTGCATCTTCAGCCACCCCGTATTTTCCCAGGATACTTTTTCCATTGTAGCCGTGGACAGCATCACCGGCGAAATCGGCAGCGCAGGTGCCAGTTGCCTCAACAACATCCAGTTTCCCGGCAGCAACGGCGCCATCATCATCAGCAATATTCTGCCGGGCCGGGGGGCGATTCACACCCAGGCACAATGGAGCTCGCCCAACCAGACAACCGCCCGCACCAAGATGCAGCAAGGGCTTTCGCCTACGGAGATCGTGGACTGGATGAAAACCCATGATGCGAATTTTAATCCCAATATCCGCCAGTACGGTGTTGTGGATTTCAGCCCTGCGGGAAGTCCGCGCTCGGCAGCGTTTACCGGGACCAACTGCCTCGACTGGAAAGGACACCGGACCGGACCGAATTATTCCATCCAGGGCAACATCCTCCTGGGCCCTCAGATTTTGGACAGCATGGAAGCCCGGTTCCTGCGCGCTCCCGGCTCGTTGGCCGACCGCCTGATGTACACCTTGCAAGGTGCCAATGTCGTGGGCGCCGACACCCGCTGTGCAGCCAATGGTACTTCATCGCTGTCGGCGTTCCTGCGCGTGGCAAAACCTGGCGATCCCTCCAATGATTTTCACCTTGACTTAAATGTGCCGTCGCTGCCGGCGGGCCGCGAGCCGATTGATTCATTACAAACGCGCTACAACCAATGGAAAACAACTTCGACCGAGGAGCCCTCAGCGTCACCTGCACAGATTTTCCCCAACCCGGCTTTTGGTCAGATTACGGCGGTTTTGGCGCAACAGGAAGGTTTGTTTGAAATGTTTGACCTGACTGGGCAGCAGGTTTTTTCTCATCCGATACAGCGTGGAGAGAACCGGATGGCGCCTGCCGGGCTATCACCGGGCGTGTACCTGGCAAAAATATCAGCGGAGGGTCGTGCTGTTTTAATTCGAAAACTCGTCTGGAGCAAACTTTGAGCATTCTGCCATTTTGTCACGCGACGATGCTACCTTTGCGGCCTCATTGTACCCCGGAGCACATTCCGGCATAAATCAAACCGGAACACGTTCCGGCACACAGCTATGTACGACGCAAATCCCACGCTCGAAGGCATTAAAACGATGGACGAAGCCCGTCAGGGCAACGTCTTGTTCAAAGAAACCTGGCAGGAATCTTCTACCCCCGGTGTGAAGCGGTTTTACATCGAGAGCTACGGCTGTCAGATGAATTTTTCCGACTCCGAGATCGTCGCCAGCATCCTAGGCGAAGTGGGCTATGCGCCTACCCGCAACATGGAGGAAAGCGACCTGATCCTGATCAATACTTGCTCCATCCGCGAAAAAGCGGAAGACACCGTGCGCAAACGCTTGAAAATCTTTGGATTGGCAAAGCACAAGCGGCCCGATCTCAAAATCGGCATACTCGGCTGCATGGCCGAACGGCTCAAAAAACAGTGGCTCGAAGAGGAAAAACTGGTAGACCTCGTGGTCGGACCCGATGCTTACCGCGACCTGCCCAATCTCATCGGCGCGGCAGAGGAAGGCAACCGCATGGTCAATGTACTGCTCAGCCGCGAAGAGACCTACGCCGACATCAGTCCGGTACGCCTCGAGAGCAACGGCATCACGGCATTTATCTCGATCATGCGTGGCTGCGATAACATGTGCTCGTTCTGCGTCGTGCCGTTCACGCGGGGCCGCGAGCGATCGCGCGATCCGTTCAGCATCGTGGCGGAAGCGACTGATCTGCATCAGCGAGGTTATCGGGAAGTCACCTTGCTGGGACAAAACGTGGATTCCTACAAGTGGAGCAATCCCGATACAGGCGAACGTATCACCTTCGATCGCTTGCTGGAAATGACGGCCCTGATCCACCCGGACCTGCGCGTCCGGTTCAGCACCAGCCACCCGAAGGACATGACCGACGATGTGCTCCATGTGATGGCGAAGTACGACAACATCTGTAAGTACATCCACCTGCCGGTGCAGTCGGGCAACTCGCGCGTCCTCGAACTCATGAACCGCACCTACGACCGCGACTGGTACATGAACCGGATCGAGGCCATTCGCCGCATCCTGCCCGACGCAGCGGTGTCGAGCGACGTGATCACAGGCTTTTGCACCGAGACGGAAGCCGAACATCAGGACACGCTGAGCATGGTGGAATGGGCCAACTACTCCATGTCGTATATGTTTTTCTACTCGGAACGGCCCGGCACACTGGCTGCCCGCAAATACGCCGACGACATCCCGGAAGTAGTCAAAAAGCGCCGCCTGAGTGAGATCATTCGTATGCAAAATGCAGTGAGCCTTCGACACAACCAGGCCGACATCGGCAAAACATTCAAGGTGCTGATCGAGGGCAATTCCAGAAAATCCGACCAGGATTTTTGTGGTCGCAACACCCAGAACAAGATGGTGGTATTTCCCAAGAAGGATGGACTGAAGCCGGGAGAATATGCCATGGTGCGGGTGAAAGAAACTACGAGTGCGACGTTGTTGGGGGAGGTTGTTTAACTGAAAATCAAATTTTTATGACTGATGTACTTATATTGAAAGAACGTATCAAAAACTCTATACAAGTCGGAGAGAGCGACTTTAGAGAGTTTAAATCTGCTTTAGAAGGTAAGCCAGGACAAAAGACTCCCCGGTTAGTCAAACACATTTGTGCAGACATTGCAGAGGCATTAGTGGCTTTTGCTAATACTGACGGTGGAGAGCTTGTCATTGGAGTAGAAGATGATATGACTACAACAGGTGTTCCGCATAGTGAAGAAGATATTCAAGCCATGATGAATGCTATTAGTAGCCATGTCTTTGAGGGGCAAGATTTACCTATGGTTTATTCTCAAAAAATGGAAATAGATGGTAAGATAGTATTATTTTTCCAGGTTGAGAAAGGAACAACAGAAATTTATCAATTACGCGATGGCCGCGCTATGATCAGAAAAGACAAGCGGACAGGACCAGGTAAAATAAGTAGGTTGCAATTTGAGAGGCAAGAAGTTATTTCAAGGGAATATGATAGGCAATTTGTAGATGGTGCAACGATTAGCGATTTAGATATTCCATTGATTCAAAGTCTCGCCGACAATTACCTCAAAGGTATGACTGCGGAAAAGTACTTGCAGCAGCTAGGTTTGGCTGAATATTCAATAAATGGTTTAAGATTAAGACGAGCAGCATTGTATTTGTTCGCCAAGGATATACAGAAATGGCATCCACGTTGCCAAGTGAGGTTTTTAAAAGTGAATGGAAATGAACTCCTTTCAGGTGAAAAATACAATGTGATTAGTGATGAAGTGGTTTCTGGAAATATTTACGAGTTAGCCTCAAAAGCATGGGAGGGTTTGCGCCCTTATTTGGCGAAAAAAACAGAATTTGGAGTTGGGGCGAAATTCGAGCAACGGTATTCTTATCCTGAAGATGCTTGCAGGGAAGCGTTATTGAATGCGCTTGCTCACCGAGATTACAGTAGCGGAAATGGGATTGAAGTTTATATATTTGATGACCGCCTTGAAATCAAAAGCCCAGGTGCATTGCTTTCAACTCTAAAAGTGGAAGACCTCTACGCATTGGAAAATCGCCACGAATCTCGGAATTCGAAAATTGCTTACACGCTGAATGTTTCTAAATTCATGCGTGAATTAGGAGAAGGTATGAAGCGCATATTCACACTCATGCAAGACATTGATAGAAAAAAGCCTAATTTGTACTCAAATACAAGTTGGTTCTCTTTAACACTTTTTAATAAAGCAATTTATTCTTCTAAGCAGGAAGAGTTTTTAGCCCTGTTTTCAAAACTTCATCTAACCAATAATCAGAAAAAAATTGTATTACTAGGAATAGAGGGTGCAGAGATTGCTCCAAAAGATATTTACAAAGCAATGAATACAACTGATAGGGATACCTATGATAAAGAAGCAACAGGCTTGAGAATGTTAAATATTCTAAAAGAGATTCGAACTAGCACTAGTGCAAAAACAATGGCTCATAATTCTGGAGTTCCAAAGCCTCAAATCCCTCGGTTTAAAATAAATTTACCTATTTGACACCAATAAACTTTAACAATTGGCATCTAACCTGCAATCCATAAAAGCCCGTTACGGCATCGTCGGTGTTTCGCTGATGCTTGATGCGGCCCTTGAAACGGCCGTCCGTGTGGCGCCGACCGACCTGAGTGTACTCATCACGGGCGAGAGCGGTGTGGGCAAGGAAGTGTTCTCCCGCATCATCCATTCGCTCAGCGCCCGCAAGCACAATGATTTTATCGCAGTCAACTGCGGCGCTATTCCAGAAGGCACGATCAACAGCGAGTTATTTGGCCATGAAAAAGGCTCCTTTACCGGGGCATTGGGCGAACGCAAAGGCTATTTTGAGACCGTGAACGGCGGCACCATTTTTTTGGACGAGATCGGCGAAATGCCGCTTGATACTCAGGCCTATTTGTTGCGCGTACTCGAATCAGGCGAGTTCATCCGCGTCGGCGCGAGCAAGACCCAGAAAACCGACGTGCGGGTCATCGCAGCCACCAACGTCCAACTCGAGGAAGCCGTGCGCAAGGGCAAGTTTCGGGAAGACCTCTATTACCGGCTCAATACTGTGCCGATCCGGGTGCCCTCCTTGCAGGAACGGCGGGAAGATATCGGAGTGCTGTTCCGCCGCTTTGCCACCGATTTTGCTGAAAAAAACCGGATGCAGCCCATCAAACTGGACGAGCGCGCCGAGTTGGTACTGGAAAACTACAACTGGCCGGGCAACATCCGTGAACTCAAAAACGTGGCCGAGCAACTCAGCGTTATCTCAGAAGAACGGTTGGTCACAGCCGAAGATTTGCAGCGCACAATCCCCAAACTCTTCAAGCGCAACCTGCCGGTACCAGCCGACCGGTTTGGCTCCAACGGACAAGGAGGTGATTTTCACGAGCGCGACTTGCTGTATAAGGTGCTGTTCGACATGAAAAATGATTTGAACGACCTTAAAACCATGTTCTACAAACTCGTGGAAAGCAACAACCTGCGGATGCCTGAAGTGAACGGGCTGCGCCAATTGCCTTCCTCCTACCCTACCATGACCTACCCTTCCAATGAACCCGTTTTTGAGGACGCCGAATATGCCAACGCCCGGCAACCATTTTACCAAAACGTTGAAAATGAACGCGGCACCCCGTTCATCATCGAATCGGGCAAACCTTCTGTCTCCGGCAATGGCTTCGACAACTCCGATGTCGAAGACGAACCGCTTGCCATGGATGAGATCGAAAAAGAAGCCATTCGGCGCTCGTTGAAAAAATACAACGGACGACGCAAGGAAGCCGCCGAAGAACTCAAAATCAGCGAGCGGACGTTGTACAGAAAAATCAAACAGTATGATCTTTGACTGTTGACTGTTGACTGCTGACTTTTGACAGCCCCATGTTAACATTTCCAAAAAGCCTGCATCCCCATGCTGCGCCTGCGGATATTTGCGCGTCTCAACGCCCATATCACTCAACATTTTATCATTCCACAGGATGAAACGTATTTTTGCTCTTTCCCTCTTTGTTCTTTTTGCCTCATCGCTGTTTGCGCACGGAGATGCCAAAGGCCATAAAATCCGCGTCAAACTCGAAAACTACCCGGCGAAGGAGCTGATCCTCGGATTTTATTTTGGTGAAAAAACGTATGTAAAGGATACCGCGACGGTAGACACCGACGGCTTTTTCACCTTCCAGGCAGATACTTTGCTGCCATGCGGTGTGTACCTGCTGGTATTGAAGCCTGATAACAACTTCATTCAGATGCTCATATCGGGCGATAATCAGGAGATCACGTTTACCACAGATGCGAAAGATTCTGTGGAAAAAATGAAAGTGAAAGGCTCGGACGATAACACGACCTTTTATGAGTACCTGCGTTTTTTGAACAAACAACGCCCTGAAATGGACACCCTTCGCGCGCAGTTCGGGCGCATGAGAAGCAATGTCAAAGACTCGACCCGCATCGTGCAGACGATGACTGATATTGACAAGCAGGTCAAAAAATATCAGAACGAACTGGCTGTCAAAAAAACCGGCACCATGACAGCGAAGATCATCAAGGCCTCCCTGGAGCCGGAAGTACCTGAGTTTGACGGCAAGACAGATGACGAAAAACTCATGAAACGCCGCAACTGGTACCGCGAGCATTTTTTTGACAACGCCGACATTGCTGATCCCTGCCTGCTGCGCAGCCCCGTATTGCAGCCTAAGGTGGACCAATACGTCCAGAAATTTGCAGTCCAGCATCCGGACAGTATCAACCAGGCCATTGATTTTGTGATCAGCAAAGTCAAAAACAGCCCGGAGAGTTATAAATACCTCCTCATTAATTTCCTGAATTTCTATGCCAAGTCGAACATCGTCGGCATGGACGGTGTATATGTCCACATCGCCAACAAATACTACTGCACAGGCGAAGCGAACTGGGTCACCAAAGAGGACCGGGAAAAAATCTGTGACAATGCCCGTCGCCTGGAACCCATCCTGATCGGCAAAATTGCACCGAATATCACCGTACTCGACCGCAACAGCAAACCGACCGCCCTCTGGGACGTAGATGCCGACTACACTGTGTTATTCTTCTGGGATCCCGAATGCAGCCACTGCAAAAAGGCCGCTCCTTTGATGGTGGATTTTGCCAATCAATTCAAGGCGCGCGGAGTGAAGGTGTTCGCAGTCTGTACGGCAGTGAACACAGAAAAAGAACCGACCAAAGCCTCGGACTGCTGGAAAAGCGTGGAAGAAAAAGGATTCAGCGATTTTCTGTTCCTCAATACCTGGGACCCCTACCTCCGCAGCCACTACAAAACCATTTTTGATGTCAAAACCACTCCTCAGATTTTCATCCTCGACCGGAAACACGAAATCCTGATGAAGCGCATCGGCTCCGAACAACTAAGCAAGGTCATGGAAGAGGTCATGAAATTTCAGGAAGAGAAGAAGATGAGGAAGTAAGGGAAGTTTGAAAGTTTGAAGTTTCAAACTTTCAAACTTCAAACTTTCACAGTTTCATAAACTTAGTGACTCCAAATTTCTGCCCTTCGGTCACCCGCACGAAATAAGTGCCGCTTTGCAGCCCTTGTACCGAGAGCCACAGTTGCTGGCGGCCACCTCCGTCGGGGAAGCGCAATTCCTGGACACCCTTGCCATAAGCATCGAATATTTCTACCCGCGCTGAACCAGTTCCGCTGAGTGTAGCAGATAGTTGGGCTGTAGAAGTGGCTGGGCTGGGCGATATTTTCAGGGCGAAAGAGGGATCGGCTCCTTTTGGCTCGAACACGCCCACGGTCGGGCTGGCCGGCATCGCCGAAGTATCCACGTCGTAGAAGTTCATGTAACTTTCTCCAGGGTCGTGTGAGGCACCCCAAATGTTGCAGCCAGGAAGGTTATCCTGCTGGTATAGAATCCAGAGTTTACCGTTCTGGATCGTTTTCGGCATAGAAGGCCACACGCACTCCAGGAGCGAGAGCAGGCTTTCGTCCACGTAATCCGGCGTCGTCAATTCGACCACATCTCCCCAACTTTCCCCTCCGTTTGTGGAGCGCTGGCCGTAGAGTTGATGGTAATATTTCCCGTCAAAGGAAAACTCCTCTCTAATGGCCGAATACACCAGGTAAATATCGCCGTTGGCCCCCAGGCTCGCAGTCGGGAAGGAAGACAAACTATTGGCTCCATAAAAAGGCAATTCACTGAAATCGGAGCTGGTGATCGTAATAGCGCCATCCCCATCATAATCGAATGCCCCGCCGATCAGTTGGGCATTCCCCAGTCCAAGCGACTCTTTCCAGTACCAGATCCCGTTTGCCGTCGGGTAATAACTGGAGGTCGTGTCCGTGAAATTAGCATCCACTACAATAGACCGGCCCACCCAGAGATGCGCTTCGCCGTTCGCATCTACCAGCATTTTGCCGAAGCCGTCATTGGTATTGATGGCGTTCGCATTGGCTATCGGGCTGGGGTAAATCAAATCAGTGGTGTCGTACTCGACCACCGGGTTGCCGTCATAGTTCTGCAACTTATCCGGAAAATCAAAGATCATTTTCTTCGTCCAGGTATCGCCTCCGTCCGTGGATTTCAGAATGAATAAATCGTTCCAGTTGCTGAACACGGCTACGGCTACATTGTCGCCATCGGCATCAATGACATAGTTATTGGCTTCGATGCCCGTGAACTGGGTCTTGTCAATGCCCGGCAGGATGACCCCCGTTTTGTCCCAGGTGGCACCGCCGTCTTTGGAGCGGAAATAAAGCGGATGTCCGCTCATCCCCTGATACACCACGCCTGGCACGTTGGCGACCGGTGTCGTGATGGCAATGACGTGCAGCACATTTTTGTTGGCGCCACCGACCGCGATATTCGGCCAGAGCACTCCGATACCGGCAGGCCCATCAATGGCTTTTTCGGTCCAGTTACTGGCGCCGTTGGCTTTCTTGGCCATCCAGAGTTTGAAAGGTGTGATGCCGGTATTGTGGCTGATCGCAACTTCCGAGCCGTCGCCCAGGCGCACCACACCGGGAAAACCGGTGCGGGCGACTTCCACCCGTGCGGTCGGCAACGCGCCCCAGTTACCGCTCACGCGAACGTTCTGCGCGGTCCCGCGGTCGCTCTGTCCAGCCGTTTGCAAAGAGAACAGCCAGTTGGCGACCGGCTCTCCTGCGCCGTTGGCATAGATACGCGGCGGCAGGCTGCCGTAGGCTTGTGCATCCCAGGTCGTGCTGCCGACCGTCTGTTCCAGGCTCCGGTAGTTCACACCGGAATGAATCAGAATACTGGGGCCATTTTGGGTAGGAACTGACTCAGCCGGGAGCATGGCAGACTTTTTTTGGAACACTGCAGGGCGAAGGTTTTGAGCCTCGAGCACCGGTCGGGCCTGCTGTGCAACGGCGTTAACCCATGTACCGGCGAGCAGCGCAAGGGCAAGAAAAGTGTGTTTTTTCTGCATGGAAAATAGTTTGGCAAAAGATGAAAAAGTAAGTATATCGTCAGGATAAACGAGCGAAAAACCGTAAAACCTAACATTCAGCGCCAAATTTACAGCGAAACCTTTGTGACTGAATGTATAAATTTAGCCGATTTTGGAAAAAAGGTTGGCCAATTTTCCGAAGCATCTATCTTTGCCGCACAAACATTATCATGAAAATTTAAACTGTACACGTTATGAAAAAACATTTCAAACTTTTATTTGGGTTGACTTTTGTTGCTTTTTTGCAGTTCGTGTCGCTCACTTCGACACAAGCTCAGACCGATATGGCGGGCATTGTAGTGCAAGTTAAAACCACCGCAGGGACGTCTGCTTTCAAAAGCGGAGACTGTGGATATGGCACTGCTACCTGGGGCGGCGCGGTAACCGACGAATTTTGTGCACAAGCTGCATGGGGCTTTGATATCACTCCGGACTCACTCGGTTGCGACTCGATTCCTGCTGGTAGCCTGGCTGGCAAAATAGCACTCATCCGCCGCGGTCTCTGTGAATTTGGACTCAAAGCGTTGAATGCAGAAAAAGCAGGTGCTGTCGCTGTACTCATTGTCAACGACAACCGGGTTACGGACAACGACTGCACACAAATTCCGATTGGCCCCGGAGCAGTAGGTGCTCAGGTAACCATTCCCGTATTTTTTGCCAGCCGTGGTATGGGCAGAGTGATTGATGAGGCCATTCAAAAAGGTCAACTCATTGAAGTCTGTTTGCTGCTGCCCAGCTTGAAAGATCCGACCGCAGAATTCAGCTATGCCACTCCAGTGTCGCAGCATGGTCCCCTGGGGCTGATGACTATTACGTACACCAACCGTTCGGGCGCTGAACAATCGGACGTGGTGTTCAAAGCCGATGTAACTGATCCGACCGGACAAGTAACGACCTTCACAACGACTGTTCCATCTTTCGCAGCAAACGTAGTTGACACTTTGATCAACTTCGACGAGTACCAAATGCCCGCTATTGAAGGCAAGTTCAAAGTGCTGTACACTTACAACAAGTCTACGGCGGCGAAGGACTCGGTTATACGCGAGTTTGTGCAAACAAAATACACGTATGCAACAGACAATCTGAAGATAAATGGCAGTGTAGGCCCTGATACAATTCAATTTGCATCTGCGGGCTATAGGTATCAAACCGGTAGCACAGTTGTAACGGGTCCTGCGGGCCTTAACGTTTCGTATGCATCGTTTGGTCTTGGCAATGCAGCAGCCATCGCGGTGGGCGACCCTGCGGCAGACATCATCAATGTGCTGTTGTATGACAACGACGCGGATGAAAACGGCGAGACGGACCTGACAGATGCCGGCTTTGGAGATTTGATACCAATTGCATATGTTGACTATGTCTTTACCGGTACTGAAAAAGCAGATTCGCCGATCTATGTCAAGTTGGAAGATCTGACTGGCGCCGCTGCGGTAACATTGAAGCCTGACCATTATTACATGATGTCGCTTCTTTATGACGGCAACACGGCAGGTTCCGGCAAATCCATCGCATTTACCCGTACCGGGCAAATAGAATATCCGCAGTTTTCAGGTATTGGCCTTCACACACCACTGTTCCTCGATCAGATGTACAGCGGCTGGGGCGGCGCTAGCGTCGTGAACCGCCTGCACGAAGAAGGATTCAACCCGGGTGGCCCGGGTGTACCGCCGAACGATCCGTCATTGGTGAGCTCGGTGAGAAACCCGCGCCTCAACGAGTCGAAGTTCAACATCACGCCTAACCCGGCCAACGATCTGGTGCGCCTCAACATGGAGCTCGCTGAGATCAACAAGTCGGTGACCGTGTCGCTGATTGACTTCCAGGGTCGTGTGGTCAGCACCCAGGTGCAGCGCAACTTCCAGAGCGGTCAAATTACGTTCGAAGCAAAATCGTTGCCTTCCGGCGCATATTCTGTCTGGATTCGTACCACCAGCGAAGGTTCGACGATGGCGAAATTGTTGATCTGCCACTAATTCAAATGTCGCCGGAATCCTTTCCGGTTGAAGTCTTTCAAAACGGTCAAGCGCATCCGCGCTTGGCCGTTTTTAGTAAATCGAGACGCTTCCCGCTCATTCTTTCCAACAAAATCGCTCATACTGGACAAATCCAGCACTTCTTTGCAACCAACCTGGCCAACCCCTCATTAGGAACGCGGCACCAATAACTTAGTCATTTGATGCCACCCTTTGTTCCATCATACGGCCCCTATTTTTCTTTAAATAGCCCCACTATTCGCAGAAAAATAGTGTTGTCTGATGAAAAAATGGTTGACCTAAAATGACTAAGTTATTGGTGCCGCGGTCCTTATGTCTCCAATTTGAAATTTCCGGTTTGTTCCAATGAAGCAGTTGTAAAAGGTACAGCAGATTTGGAGGCGCAAATCATCCTTGAGTTCTCGTCTCTGTCATCTGGTCTATATTCGGGGCTCAGCGCAATTGCGAAAGGCCGCGCCCACACTAACTTTACCCTCACCAGCCCAATAAGTGGTCATTCAATAACTTAAATTTACTTTACTACATGCACAAACATTTCACACAACTACTTTCGATGGCCGCGTTGGCAATTTTTCAAATTGCAGCGCCTGTATCAGCCATTGCACAGTTGGACGGCATCGGCATGATCGTACAACTGAAAACCCCAACAGGTACCATATCTTTTACTCAAGGCGCTTGCGGGTATGGTATCCCCAACCCTGATCTCACCTGGGGGGGCGGTATTACGGAAGAAGTCTGCGGAACAGCAAAATGGGGAAAAGACTCTCTGGGATGCACCGCCCTCACCAACTCTTTAACTGGGAATGTGGCCCTCATTCGACGCAAAACCTGTGACTTCAGCCTGAAAGCGTACAATGCACAGCAGGCAGGCGCAAAAGCCGTCATTATTCTCAATCACTTTGACAATGCTGCGGAGGATGACTGCACCATTTTCCTGATGAATGCCGGTGCCAATGCGGTGGATGTGACGATCCCGGCCATTTTCGCCAGCCGTCAGATGGCTAACCTCATCGAGGAGGCCCTCAAATCGGGTCCGGTAGAAATTTGCTTTTCACTGCCGACCATCAAAAACGGCACTGCTGAGTTCAGTTACGCTACGCCGGTATCGCAACACGACCAGTTGGGCCTGATGACGATAGAATACACCAACCGCTCCGGAGCGGACCAGTCTGACGTGATTTTCAAGGCTGATGTGATTGATCCAACGGGATTAGTGACTTCGTTCACTACGGCTGTTCCTGTGGTGACGGCTACTGCGGTTGACACGCTCATCAACTTTGATGAGTACGATGTGCCAGCCATCGAAGGCAAGTACAAAGTTGTGTATTCTGTCAATAAATACACAGAGTCCAAAGACACCGTCGTACGCGAGTTTGTCCTGACACCTAAAACATTTGCTACCGACAACCTGAACATCACTGGTAGCACCGGACCTACCGACGCGCAGTTCAGCGATGCCAATCTCAAATATCAGACTGCTGGTATGGTATTCACCGGACCCGACGGGTTTATTGCTTCGTATGCCTCCTTTGGCCTGGGCAATGCCGCTGCTATTGCAGTGGGTGATCCCGCAGCAGACATTGTGAATATTTTACTGTACGACAACGACGCAGATGATAATGGAGAGACAGACCTGACCAATGCCGGATTTGGCGATCTGATACCAGTCGCTTACGTAGATTACAACTTCACAGCATCAGATCCGGTGAATGTTCCCATCTATGTCAAGTTGGAAGACCTGACCGGAGGCATCGCTGTCACATTGAAACCGAACCACTTCTACATGATTTCTATGTTGTACGACGGCAATACGGCTGCATCGGGATTATCGCTTGCCTTCACCCGGACGGCTCAGGTGCCCTATCCGCAGTTTTCGGGCATTGGGCTGCATACGCCTTTGTTCCTCGATCAGATGTACAGCGGCTGGAACGGCGCTACCGTGGTGACCCGTTTGCATGAAGAAGGTTTCGAACCATCTTCTACCAAAGAACACCCGCGTTTGTCGGACAGCAAATTCAACATCACGCCCAACCCGGCCAACGATGTGGTGCGCCTCAATATGGAACTGGCAGAAATCAACCCGTCCGTAGCGGTTTCGCTGATTGACTTCCAGGGCCGTGTGGTCAGCACCCAGGTCCAGCGCAATTTCCAGAACGGTCAGATTAGCTTCGACGCGAAGTCGTTGCCCTCCGGTGCTTACTCTGCCTGGATCCGCACGTCGAAAGAGGGTTCGACCATGGCCAAACTGTTGATCTGCCACTAAAACAAGCGAATGGCGGGGCAATATGCTTCGACATGAAGATCGAAAAAAAGAGGCCGTCTCACAGGTGTTTTTTTGACAGGATGACAGGATTTTACAGGATTTACGCCCTTTTTAAGTTAAATTCTGTAAAATTTTGTCATCCTGTCAAAAAAACTGCTTGTAAGACGGCCTCTTTTTATTCCATCATCACTTCAATGGTCGCGAAGTGCTGACACCCATTGGAAGGATCGGTGCCAATCACCGTATAGACGCCAGGAGCAAATACAAACGGGTTTTGTTGCTTCGACTTGAATCCTTGCGGACTTGTCCATTCGTATTGCAAACCGGAAGTAACACGTTGGGCTTTCAATTGAACATAGGGCGAATTAGTAACACCAAGCACGGTACCAGGCAATTTACGCCAGATCATAGTCCCCACAGTTGACATACTGTTGCTCAACGTGATTTCGGGATACTTACAGCTGAATTGGTCCAGTGCCTACGAATGCCGAGCAGCAGAAAGGGTTGCTCAACGTGATTTCGGGATACTTACAGCTGAATACGTAAGAGTTCGGTACGATGTGGGCATGAGGCGCTATAACAAACACCTGTCCGGTGACTATGCTGTCGCACCCTTGGAAAGAAGTACATACTTCAGAAATGGGGCCTTCTGTTGTGATTGCTTTGCCACATATCATGATAGACCTTCCCTTACAGATATATTTTGTGCCGATGTTCGTGATCAAAGGTGGTTTTACCGTAATTTTTTAGCGTATAAGACTGTCACAACCCAGCCAGGACTTATATTTGAATTCATATATTTTTACACCCGGTGGAAGAGAATCGTGTTGACAAAAAAATACTGCTGGCAAGTTAGTCGCCGGAATAGGCTGAACATTGATCGTTCTGCATTTCATTTCGCCCATATTGCAAGAATTCGCCGGAGTGACACAAAGTGATACATTGCCAGTTATACCCGACGGGAAGGTCATATTAACCGACTCCCCCTCTGGAATGATAAACATAGATGGAGAAGGCTGCTCATTGAATAACACTCCTGAAGTCATGCTCATCCACTGATAGGCTCCAGCCGCATATACCCTTGGAACTTGATAAGTAGCAGTCCCTCCCGGACAAACCTGCGCAGGACCTATAATCTGTGAAATCTTCCCCATAGGCGGCTGAATATTCGTTGGCGAAACACTCACCGAAAAGTCGCACTGATCGCCCGCATAACCGTCAACCATCAGGTAGTAATGTTTCCCTGGGATAAGATTAGAAGCGTTGAGTACCAGTGGGGTGCTACCACCGCCTTGCTGACCCACCTCGCATAACAATGGCGGTTGGTTGCATCCCGCAAAGAGGGCCGCTTGCAGGCCATTGCCGTTCGTACAGTTGGAGGGCGTGATGGTCAATACAGTAGAAGGCGAACCCGCCAAAAAGCCAATCCACTGGTCGTTCTCGACTGTGCTACAAAAACCCGGTGGTGCAACATTGGCAGCGTAGCCGTCGGTGCTGCTCAACAACCCGTTGAAATTACAATAGATACAAGCACCCATGCAATCATCAGCAGGCGGCACATCGGTCGGCGGTCCCCCACAATCTGGCGGCAATTGCGCAAAAGCAAGTGGGGAAAAAGAGAGACAGCCAAGCAACAGGCTGATCGAAAAAAGAAGTTGATTTTTCATGTTGTCTGATGTCAGTAATAATTTCTACCTAGATACAAATAACCCGCTGATTGCGGCTTCCCGCCTAAATCTCAACGTTCTACCAGGTCCAAGACCACTACACGCCAGTCCTCACCAGCCGAAGCATCGAAATAAGTGTGCAACGTTTCGAATCCTGCACGCTCGTGCACCCGCATGGAGCGGGTGTTGCGTTCTGCAACTTCAGTGACGACAAAATCGTAGTCACCCCGGTACACTTCCTTCATTTTCCCGTATAGGCCGTCAAAAACCCCTTGACCGCGATACGCTTCTCCCACACAAATTTGTCCCATCACAAACCAGCGCGGATTTTCGCGTAGCCGACTACCCTGCCACGAAAGCTCATCCAGCATCTCGAACATCGGCAGCAACACCGGCACATCGGCGGCAAAAGATCGGGGCATCACCAGCGCATAACCGGCGACCCGGTCTCCGTCTTTGGCAATCACGCTCGGTGCAGCCTGGTTCATACGTGCCAGTACCACCGGGTCGTGGCGCACAGTGACAAAACCCTGTTCGGACATCGCAGCGGCCGTCAACGACGATGCATGATTGCATGCCTGCAATTCCAGGATTTGAGCGATCTCGTTGGAGGTGGAAACGGTCCTAAAAAGCACTAGAGTTGGGAGTTGGGAGTTGGGAGTTGGGAGTTTGAAGTTGGAAGTTGGGAGTTTGCTGTATAGATCAACTGGACCTCAAAGGGCGTTCCGTTGACGATTCCTGTTGCCCGAACAACGCCATTGATCAGGGCGGTTTTTGCGTAACGGCGTACATCAGCCCGTTCGCGGACCATGGTTTTATACACCATGCGACCAGAGGCGATGGCTCCGATGTGTTGCAACTTGTTTTCAGTCAATGCATTGGAATGGGTATACACCAGATCATCCGACACCATTTGGCGAAGCGCGAGCGTGTCGCGTTGCATCATGGCTTCAAAACGCCGCTGTTCGGCCTCCAACACGGCACGCGCTGATTTGGACTGAGCAAATGATAAAATCGGCAGGAGTTGGAGCAAAAAAAGAAGGAAGAAGCGCATCATTACCAGTAAAAAAACAATGCAAATCTGCGATATTTTTTTGCGATCCATTGCGTAAAATAGGGGCATAGTGTGGTAAAGTTTTCGTGCACGCTCTTTGATTGAGTCGTCATGTGCATGATCGGTGCTTGGCCCGATAATTGATGCTCATTTGACGGATGGGCGACACCGGGCAAATTTTTTTTTTGATCTGTTGGGTGATTCCCTTTCTTTGTGAAATTATTTCAATCCACTTTGCAATGAACCGATTTACAAATACTACACTGCTTGTGTGCTTTTTTTATGCTATTGGCGCCGCTCAAACCAAACCCTATGACCTTTGTATTCAGGTCGTCGGCTCTACTGGCAAAGCCACTTCCCGCCATGGAATGCACTTTACCTACACCGTTGGCGAGCCCGTCATCCTGACCCGGAAGGGCGGCATTTACACCCTCACACAAGGCTTCCACCAACCGGATGTCTGCGCAAAAGTTTCTACCCATAATTTAGATTTGGCAGCCTGGAGTATTGAAGTATTCCCCAATCCAACGACGGATTTTTTGACTGTCCGGTTTGACGCCGAAAAAAGCCATGCACTGAATGTCAGTGTGTTCAATTTGTTGGGACAAGCCATTATGACCGACCGACCACTCACTGTCCCCGATGGTTCCCTGCTCAGTTGCTCAGACTGGCAACCCGGTATTTACCTCTTGCAACTACAAGATCCTGCGACCAATGCCACCGCTACTGTGCGTGTTGTAAAAGTCAACTAAATGCTTGCAGCCTGCGTATGCCAGGCCATGCATTTCATAATCGTTCACCGATAATTATTTCCAAAACTGATATTTTCCATGAAGCATCGTTTATTCTTGTTGCTGTTTACCCTTTGCGCTGCGCTCCCCTTAATGGCGCAATTCACACCGCAAGGTTTTAATTATCAGAGCGTCGTGCGAGATAACCAGACTGGCCTTCCGCTCACCAGCAAAACGCTTACCCTGCTTTTCACGGTTAGAAGTGGAGCGTCCAACGGACAGACTGCCTACTCCGAAAAACATACTGCCTCCACCAATGAATACGGCCTGGTGAACTTGATTGTTGGCCAAGGAACGCCATTGTTCGGCACCTTCGACGGCATCAATTGGGGCGGCGGTGCCAAGTACCTGAATGTTTCGGTGCAAGACCCCAACGATCCCACCGTTTTTAACGAACTCGGCTCGTCACAACTGATGAGCGTACCTTATGCGCTGTACGCCAAAGAATCTGCCAACGGCGGCGGCGGTGGAAGCGACAACTGGGGAAATCAAACTGCCTTCGTCGGCCCTACCCTAACGGGCAATGGCACTGCCTCTTCTCCCTTGAATATTGCCCAGCAAAACGCTCAAAATGGCCAGGTTCTGAAATGGGACGGCACCAGTTGGGCCCCTGCCAATGATGCAGACACCAATGGCGGCGGCACCCTGACACAAATCAACACGGGCACAGGTCTTGCCGGAGGACCCATCACAACCAGTGGTACCATCGCGCTCACCAATACCGGCGTAGCACCGGGTGCTTATGGAAGCAAAACTAAAATTCCTTCGCTGACCATTGACGCGCAAGGCCGTATCGTATCGGCTACCAATGAAACCATCGAATCCGGCACCAATGTGCTCGCGGGCAATGGCATCAGCGTCCAGAACAACAATCCGACTTTTACGATCACCAACACAGGTGATACCAATGGAGCGGATGACCTGCTTCAAAACACCAACTTTTCCGGCGACGTGACCGGGTTCTTTTTCGACCTTCAAATTCGCCCGGGCACCGTCGGCACTACTGAAATCCTGGACAATTCTGTGGGCACAGGTGACATCGAAGATGCCGCTGTGGGCACTCAGGATTTAGCAAACAATGCTGTCACAACAGCAAAAATAAGCAACCAGGCCGTCACAGGTGCCAAAATTGATGACATGGGCGCCACCAACGGACAGGTCCTGAAATGGAATGGTACCATTTGGGCGCCTGCCGCTGACGCAGGCGGTTCTACGCTGAACCTTACCGCCGGTTCCGGCATCGCTATTACCGGCGTCTCTCCCAATCTGACCATCACGAACAGCGGCGATACCAATGCCGCCGACGACCTCACTACCACCAGCACCGCCAATGGAGATGTGTCGGGCGTGTTTTCAAATTTGCAGTTGAAATCCGACGTAGTCACAACTTCCGAACTGGCAGACAATGCTGTAGAAACCGCCAATGTTGCCAATCAAGCCATTACAGGAGCCAAGATTGATAAAATGAGCGCTACTACCGGCCAGGTCCTGAAATGGAATGGCACGATCTGGGCGCCTGCCGCTGACAATGCAGGTGGCAACATCCAGGTGCTGCCCGGCACCGGGATTGACGTAAGTCAATCTGGTAACAACTTCATCGTCTTCAACGCAGGCGACACCGATCCTTTTGACGATATAACCAATACCTCCGTGGCCAACGGCGACGTAAGTGGTCCGTTCAGCAACCTGCAACTCAAACCGCTGGTCGTCACCAGCACCGAACTGGCCAATAACGCTGTCACAACGACCAACATCATCAACGGCGCAGTCACCGGAGTAAAACTGAACAACATGGGTGCAGGCGTGGGCCAGACCCTGAAATGGAACGGCACCACCTGGGCGCCTGCCGACGACAACTCCGGCGGAGGCGGCCTCAACCTGAGCGCAGGCGCAGGCATCGCCATCACGGGAACTTCGCCCAACCTGACGATTACGAACAGCGGCGACACCAATGCAGCCGACGACCTCACGACGGCCAGCACCGCCAACGGTGATGTAACCGGCGTCTTCTCCAATTTGCAATTGAAAGCCGACGTAGTCACCACCACCGAACTCTCTAACAATGCCGTCGAAACGGCCAACCTGGCCAACAATGCCGTCACAGGGGCAAAGATTGACGACATGGGCGCGACCAACGGCCAGGTGCTCCGCTGGAATGGCACCACCTGGGCGCCCGGCACCGTGTCGGGTGTCGGCGACAACTGGGGCACGCAGACTGTACTGACCAATGCTACTCTCGCAGGTACCGGTATCAGCGGCAGCCCGCTTGGCATTGCCCAACAGGGCGCATTCAGTGGCCAGATATTGAAATGGAATGGAGCCGGTTGGGCGCCCGCTAATGACGAAGTAGGAACTGGCGGCGGCACCAACAACAACTACGCTGCGGGTGCGGGCATCAGCATCACCGGCACCTCCCCCAACTTTGTGATCAACAACACCGGCGACTCGGACAACAATCCGAACAACGAGGTTCAGACAATCTCGCTGAGCGGCAATCAGTTGTCGTTATCGCTGGGCGGCGGCACCGTGACCTTGCCATCCACTGGCGGCGGCACGACGTATACAGCAGGTACGGGAATTTCATTCTCCGGCACAGCGCCCAACGTGACCATCAACAATGTCGGCGACCTGAGCAACACCAACGAGATCCAGGTGCTCAACCTCGCAGGCAGCAACCTCTCGCTTTCCAACGGAGGCGGCTCGGTCACTCTTCCTACAGCCAACAACTACACAGCCGGCACCGGGATCAGCATCAGCGGCTCGGCGCCCAACTTCACGATCATCAATACGGGCGACAATGACAAAGACCCGGCCAATGAACTTCAGAATTTGAACCTCACCGGCCCGGTTCTGACCATTTCTGGCACCAACAGTTCTGTGAATTTCAGCAGCCTGCTCAGCGGCGGCGGCGGTTTCTGGCAACTCAATACGAACAACATTTCCAATACCAATTCTGGCAGCGTAGTTGTGGGGAGCAGCGGCAGTCCGGCTACCACGACTGCGAAATTCCAGGTGCTCGGCTCCGGTACAGGCGAAGCGGCGCGTTTCTCCCAATCAGGCGGTTCAGATCCCGGTGTGTTGGTAGAGCATAGCGGCACCGGCCCGGCAGCCGTGTTTACGGCAGCAGCAGGCCCGGCATTGGTCACCAAAGAAGGTTTGGTTGGTATTCACACGCAAAGCCCCGTACAGCAACTGGATGTGAACGGCGATGGACGTTTCAGATCCAATTCAGCCAGTCCGCAGTTAACGATTGAACATACCGAACTTGGCTTTGCCAAAATGTTCATGAAAAACAATACCCTGACCGGCGGCTGGAATGTAGTCGGCAAAGCAGGCGGCGGTGCTGAATTCGGGATTGAGTTTCTGAAAGGCCCCGGCCAGTCATTTCGCGCATTCACGGCGAAACCGGACACGGGTGTAGTAATTGGTTTCCCCCTTGCAACCTCTTCTGTGAAAGCACTGACCGGCGACAACGGTTTCATTCTGGAAAATCAGAACAACAAGCACGCCTGGGAATTTTGGGTGACCAACGGTATAGGTCCCCTTGGCGGTAATCTCGCGTTGTACAACGATCAACTCGGCTTCGGCGTCCCGGCGGGCACTTTCGCCATCAACGGTTTGTACACGCCGTCGGATAGCCGTCTGAAAAAAGACATCAAGGACCTCCCTTCCAATGTGCTCGACAAAATGATGCAACTGCGCCCGGTGTCGTACCACTACAAAGCCGAAAATGAATCGGCCGCTTCATCGCTCGGCTTCCTGGCACAGGATGTGAAGGCTGTGTTCCCCGAATTGGTCGGCGAAAATGCTACCCGCGACGGCAAAGGATCCTACCTCTCTCTCAACTACGCCGGATTCGGCGTACTGGCCGTGAAAGCCGTGCAAGAGCAACAATCAGAAATTGAAAAATTGCAGCGTGAAAAGAAAAACTTGCAGCAGCAGGTGGAATCTCTGGAAACACGCCTGAAACGTTTGGAAGATTTGGCTGCGCCCAAAAAGTAGTCAAGCCATCTTTTTTGTTAAAAAAAAGTCGTGTCATCCACTGCCTTGCAGAATGACACGACTTTTGCATTTTTAAAAACGTCCTCACCCAACCAACAAATCAATATTTGCAAAATGATTTTCCTCCCACGCACCTTCCATGCACTGGCGGCCATTTGTTTACTCACGGCTTGTTTACTCACGGCAATTGGACATGCCTCCGCTTCTGCATCCATACCATTTTCAAACACAGATCGTTTCGCAATTGCCCCCCCTCCACCGGATACGGTATTTTACTTGCGCGACACGTTCTGCGCTTCTCAGACCGTCCTGATCGGCAACCAGTTTTTCGACCCGTCCAATCCATCAGGCAAAGTCACGCTGCCCGGTGCGGCAGTGGGCGGAAAAGACAGCATCATTTTTGTCGAGTTGAAGTTCAGCCAACCGGTGACCAACAACCTGACCGCCACTTTCTGTGAAGGGGATACGATCCGCGTCAACGGAACGGCTTATCACGCCGGATTTTTCCTCGGCCAGGAAGTCATTGCGCGCGGCGCTAAGAATGGCTGCGACAGTATCATCAATATCAACCTGACCTTTACCAAACGCGGTGTATTTGATTATCAGGCCACTACCTGCGAAGGAGATACAATTCTGGTAGGCGGGCAAATCTTTGACATGTTTAACCCAACAGGTGAACAACTCCTTCCCGGTGCCGGCGCGAATGGTTGCGACAGCCTCGTGCGGATCAACCTGACCTTCGTCACGCCTCCCTTCAGCAACGTCCGCGATACGCTCTGTCCGGAAGATTTTCGCATCATCAACGGCCGCCGTTATGATAAGGACAACCGCGCGGGACTAGAAATCCTCCAGGGGGCATCAGTCAATGGCTGCGATTCTTTGGTGAACATAGATTACAAGTTCCAGCAGTTGTATGTATATCTGGGAGAAGATATGAGCATCGTACAGGGGGATGTGGTTTGCCTGGAACCTTTGTTTGGCTTAGTGCCGGAAAAGATAGAATGGACGCCCGCTCTGCCATTATCCGATACTTGTGTGTTTCCGCTGACCAGTGTGACATACAAAATTATCGTCACCGATACCGGCGGCTGCGTACTGAGCGATGAGATCCGTATTGCCGTCCGGAAAAAAAACCGCGTGTATGCGCCTAATGTGTTCAACCCGGATGCCGACTACCCCAATAACCGCTTCTTCCTCAGCGCAGACCGGCAGGTAACACTCATCCGTCGCCTGAGCATCGCCGACCGCTGGGGGGAATTGGTGTACGATATAGAAAATATCCTTCCGGACGACGCTTCTGTGGGTTGGGACGGCTATGTGAAAGGGCATATCGGCCATGTGGACACCTATATTTTTTGGGCCACACTGGAAAAAGCAGACGGAACCATCTTCGAAGAATCCGGCGGTTTTACGTTGATCCGGTAAGGTAAATTTATCTTACTGGATAACCACAAACTTTTTGGCCAACACCTTGCCGGTGTCGCCGTTCAACTTCAGCCGCCCTGCTCCATCGGAGCAACATCTTTGTAGCATTAGAGGAATGGGCGGTCCTGCGTGCCGTAGGTACGCTATTTCGCACAGTAGATAGCGTACCTACGGCACGCAGGACTCCAATTTTGGCACTTCTACAAAGATAGCGTCCCCCTGGGACGAGTCGGCTGGATAGTTAGGAACGCGGCACCAATAACTTAGTCGTTTTATGCCACCCTTTGTTCCTTCATACGGCCCCTATTTTTCTTTAAATAGCCCCGCTATTCGCAGAAAAATAGTGTTGTCTGATGAAAAAATGGTTGACCTAAAATGACTAAGTTATTGGTGCCGCGTTCCTAAGGAACGCGGATGGGATGGGAGCAAATCTTGGAGCGACATCATTTTTTGTCTCAAATATGGGATCATTCAGGGAAGAACGTGCGAAGACATCGGGCAACTGCTAATTTTTTCATAAACCAGCGATACTACTTGCAGCCGTAAAATGCTCAGACGTCAAAAATTCTCCGTTGTTTTGCCCGTCTGTTTTCACCTAAAATTTTAAAGATCAAAAACTTATGATAAGGCAAAACACACGAAGCAACCGACTTCCGTCCAGCATTCAAACTTGGAACTTCTCCTCCCTCCGGCCAGATCGAACGTCCAACCCTCCAACTTCAAACCCTCCAACTTCAAACCCTGGAACTTCCAACCCTCGAACTTCAAACCCTCGAACTTCAACCTTCCCACTCCTTCTTCTGTTTCTGCCGCTGCTTACGGGTTGCATGCGCCACACCACCCTGACGGTGTTGCAGCCTGCACAAATGAAATTGCCGGAGCATATTTCCACGGTCGCCATCCTCGACCGCTCCAAACCTTCGAATGGCTGGCTCAACGTGCTGGAAGGTGTGCTGACGGGCGAGGGCATTGGGCAGGACCGTGAGAGTCGCCGCCAGGCGGTGGACGGAGTTTCGAAGATCCTCCAGCGCACTCCGCGTTTCCGGGTCAAAACTACGGGCATCGAAATGACCGGCTCCAAAGCCGGCGTAAACCTTCCAGCACCCCTGGCCTGGTCTGAAATCGAGCGCATTTGCGAAGATTACAACGCCGACGCATTGCTGACCATCGAATCCTTCGACTCGGACAACTCGGCCAGCGCCCGCCGGGTAGAAACCAAAAGAAAAGACAAGAGCGGCAAGCAATACATAAACGTAAGTTACGACGCCCGCCAGCGCACGGGTGTTCGCATGGGTTGGCGGATGTATGACCCCAAAACCAAAACCATTGTAGATGAATTCATGACGGACGATCATCTGGAGAAAACATCCTCCGGTACTACCGAGCGTGCCGCCCTCAGCAACCTGCCCGCGCCTGTCAATGTAACCCGTACCGTGGCCTACAACGGCGGAGTGCGATACGGCATGCGCGTGGCTCCGGTTTATGTGGAAGTGACGCGCCGGTATTATTCGAAGGCCAAAGGTTTCCAATCAGATATGCAGCAGGGCAGCCGCTTCGCCCAAAGCCGCAACTGGGACAAAGCCGCCGAAACCTGGAAAAAAGTGGTCGCCAAAGCCGCCGACAACCGAAAAGCCGCCGGACGCGCCGCGTTCAACATGGCCTTCGCCGCCGAGATGCGCGGCGAACTCGACATCGCCCTGGACTGGGCCAAAAAATCGTGGAATGACTACGGCAACAAAAAAGCCAGACGTTATATCGCTACCCTGGAACAACGAAAACGTGATGTACTAAAAGTTGATGATCAGATGAATAATAAGAAAGTTTGAACATGTCCATGCTTCCATCCGCACATCTTTCCGCTGCCGTACTCACCGAAGATGAGGTGAAGCGGCGCTTTGTGCCGTTTTTGAAGGATTTTTACCGCCACCGCTACGAACCGCTGCCCAATACGGTGGAAGTGGAATTTGACAACGTCAGCGCGGGCGGCGTGGTGGCCGACGGGCGGGTGCAGTTTCGCAAGCCGGATGACTCGCTGTTCACCTGCACGTACGAAGCGACTTCGCGCGACAAAATCGAAGAGGTGAAATACACGCTCAACATCGTCTATTTTCTCTGGGATTGTGCTGCCTTTGCGGCTGTCTTTATGGCGGCAGTGTACATTGTTTTTTACAGCACCCGCTTTCGTTGGCTGGTCGAGTTGTATGGCATGGGCAATATCGGGCTCCTGCTCGGCATGGGAATGATCGGTTTTTTAGGTTGGTATTTCACCATGCAGGGCTGGCGAAAATACCGTTTCATCCATGCGATTGCTCAGTTCAAGCAATATTACGCCGATGAGCAATGGGTGGCCATTGCGGAAGACGTGTTCCCTTCTCCGGTTGATCCGTATTTGCAGGAACTGCGCAACCAGTGCATTTACAATGGTTTTGGCCTTGCCGTCGTCCCGGCAGAAGGGAATGTGCGTCCGTTGGTCAATCCCTCGCGCCTCAGCCTCTATGGGCAGGATCGCAAACTGGTGCATTGGGTCACGCGGGCACAATGGTATCAATCAGCCACCCAGGGATTCGCCCCCCTGACCAGAATGCGACCACCCGACGCGCTGCAAACACTGTGGAACAAAGGCACCCGGCCGTTTCAATACCTTGTTATACAACCTTTTAAAAAATTTATTTGGTCGGCGATGAGCCGACCTTTCAACCAGAATAGCAGCGCCTACACCCGGTTCATGGGTGGACAGGTCATACAAAAATGGATCTTTCTTGTGGCCCTGGCGGTCATCATCCCATTGGCCTATAAAGTGTTGAGTGTTCGGGAAGTAGAAATCGCTGACCTGGAAGAACTGCAACATTGGAAAGGTGGGCGCAATCCTGAAGATCAGCCCGGCTACCTGATTGATGGCGAACCCATCCCTTACAATGCCCAGCCGACCGGTGTGCCGAAACAATACCCGCAAGCCGTAGAAAAAGTGGAAGAGGTGCCGACACTCGACTTGTCCAGCAGCGACGAATCCGCCGACGCAAACACGATCAACCTTTCGGGCGACGACGAAGCGCCGACAACCAAACCCGCTCCCCGGCCCACCCGCTACGAAGGCATTGAGGACGAAGAAGTCCCCACTACCGCTAAACGC
>Ga0163147_10002175_pt1 | contig 28338 bp, 23 predicted proteins | sample OliLakLV19MP6G1_FD_148597 | JGI IMG/M metagenome (GOLD analysis project Ga0163147, IMG submission 148597) | Freshwater microbial mat bacterial communities from Lake Vanda, McMurdo Dry Valleys, Antarctica- Oligotrophic Lake LV.19.MP6.G1 | ecosystem: Environmental > Aquatic > Freshwater > Lake >...
GGAGAGGGGGTTAGGGGGTGAGGTGACATGCTGATGGTCATCTCGTATCGTTACCCCGATCCCCCATAAAACGATTACAATACAGATTATGGGGATCGTCCGCCGCGCGCTCCAATCAAACGCGCGCGGACTATTGCACCGACGCCGCGCATCCGCAATGTGACCCGCTGCGCCGTGCAACTTTGCGTCCCCGCCATCCGTATAACAAAATAACGTGCGAACGACGCCGAATACGCTATTCCAACAGCGCCGTTGCGCACGATGGGGAGAGAATCGTCGTGTCCACATCCGACCCGGTTGTGCTGGAATGGGTGAATGCCGCGCTCGCGGGCGATCAAGACGCCTTCGCAGAGTTGGTCTACGCGCATCAAGACGCCGTATATAACCTGTGCTATCGCATGTTGTACGACAGCGCCGAAGCGGAGGATGCCTCTCAAGAAGCCTTCTTGCGCGCCTATTTGAATCTAGCGCGCTACGATTCGGCGCGGTCGTTCAAGACGTGGGTCTTGTCGATTGCCTCGAATCACTGCATCGACCGCTTACGCCGCCGTCGAATGAAGTGGCTGTCAATTGATGATCCGCTCCCCAATCTGACGCTGCGCGAAGACGAACCCGAACCAGAGGACGTGACGATCTTCAACGAACGCAGCCGCGCGATTCAAGGGCTGCTGCATCAACTGCCGCCCGATTATCGCGCCGCCGTCGTTTTGCGTTACTGGTATGACTATTCCTATGTCGAGATCGCGGACATCCTTGATACCACGGAGAGCGCGATCAAGAGCCGCCTGTTCCGCGCGCGGCAGATGTTGGCGGACAAGATCGACACCGTTGACGCGCCCGGCGCGCTGACACCCTTATTGGAGAATGCGTGATGGCGAACCAACGACAACGCCAACTGATGCAAGAAGCCCTCGATGAAACGCTCTCGCCCGACGCATTGCACGAGCTGCAAACGCGCTTGGATCGCACGCCGGACGACGCGCACACGTTCAATCGTCTCAAGCAGGTGGATCGCGTGCTGCGCGCTGCGCCGATGGAGCGCGCTCCACACACGTTGGCGCTCAACATCATGGCGAAGCTGGCGGAAGGGCTGCAACAGCGCGCGCATAACAAGATATCCGGTTTGGCGCTGGCGTTGGCGCTGGCGCTGTTAGCGGCGGCGCTGATGCCGCTGTTGATCGGCTTCGGTTGGCTGATCATGGGCTTACTTGGCAACCCCGCCGCGCTCGGCAATGTGTTGAACGGCTTGGCGAGCGTGTTGGCGAGCGTCAGCGCGACGCTGGATAGCCTAGTTGCAAGCGCCCAGCGCGTCGTGGAAACGTATCCCGAAGCGCCCGCGCTGGTCGTGGCGGTGATCCCGATCTCGCTGTTGTGGCTCGTGCGCACGGCGCGTCAGCATCGCGGCAGCGAACGCCAGCGTTCCGCCGAATCGCGCTTGGCAGACGCCAACGCGCCGATGACCAGCACCGCCGAAGTGCGCGCCGCATCCGAACGACTGGGACAGCGCAATGAGAAAGATGGAGCCTAAACGATGCAGCAACCCCTGACCCCGCGCGACCGACCGACGCGCATCGGCGCAATCATCGTCGGCGTGCTGATTATTGGTGTGATTGTCACGCTCATCGCGCGCGCGGTGCTTCCGTTCGCGCGCGCGACGGACGCGATGAGCGGCGGCGTGATCCTCGAAGCCGATTACCGCTTGGAGGGCGCAATTGAGGGTGACTTGGTTGTATTCGGCAATACGGTCACGATTCCAGCGGGCGCGCGCGTCAGCGGGGATGCGTGGTTCGTGGCGGATACGATCCAGATCGACGGACAGATCGACGGCGCGCTGACGGCGATTGCCGATACCGTAATCGTGACGGCAAGCGGACGCATCGCGGGTGATGCCGCGTTGATGGTCGATGAGACGACGATCAGCGGACGCATCGACGGCGCGGCGCGCATCACGGGCGACCGATTGACGCTCAGCTCAACGGGACAGATCGGCGGCACAGCGACAGCGTGCGTCGATCAGATTGTCGGAAATGCGGCATTATTGTGCGACCGGGCGGCGCTGTTCGCCCCGTTCGCGGCATTGATCGCCTTGCGCGAGGGTGCGGCGGCGGGCGTCCCGGTGATGGATTGGAGCGCCCCCCTCGTCACGCGCAACATGACGGGTGCGCTCACGCTGCTGGCAGTGGCGTTGGGCATGGTGGGCATCGCGGCGCTGATGGTGGCGACATTCCCGCGCCAGATCAGCCACATTGAGGACGCGATCCGCGCCAAACCGCGTGGGATGGGCGGCGCGGGGCTGGCGTTATACGGGCTGGCGTTGGGCATCTCCGGCGGCGTGATTGTGCTGCTGGCGGTCGCGCCGCCCGTCGGATTGGTGCTGATTCCGGTGTACTTGCTGCTGCTGGTCGGGCTGTTCGCGGCGCTGTTCGCGGGCGTCGTGACGTTGGCGCTGGTCGTGGGCGAATGGTTGACGGCGCGCCTCGGCGGACGTTCTGCAGAGCGCCCCAACGCGCGCGGCGGCACGCCCCCGTTGGTGACGGCGGCGGCGGGCGGCGCGGTCTTGTGGCTGGGCGTGGCAGCGGCGGCGGTGCTGCCGTTCGGCGTACTGGTCGGCGGCGTCATGCTGATCGCGGTGAGCGCGGTCGGCGCGGGGGCGGCGCTGTTCACGCGCTTGGGAACGCGCCCGCTGCGGGGCAGCTACTTCGTGCAGGGGTAATAATGGGCAAAAAGGCGAAGTTGTTCCAAAAAGCACTCAAAATCTCCGGTTTGATGAATTGATCGTGCTTCTCACCGCCTTTGGATTTGAGATGAAACAGATAAACGGAAGTCATCACATCTTCAAGCATCCTAACGTGAGTGACCTGCTATCGATTCAACCCGATGGCGACTCAGGCGCGAAACCCTATCAAATTCGCCAATTCCTCAAGATCGTTGAGGCAAACAATCTAAAGCTGAAAGATGAGGACGAGGCATGAAGGATTTTCACATCAATATCTTTTACAGCGACGAGGACGATGCCTACATCGCCGATATCCCCGATCTACGCTATTGCTCCGCGCACGGCACAACGCCCGAAATCGCTCTTGCTGAAGTCTTGATCGCAAAAGCCGCCTTCCTCGATGTGCTGCGCGCGGAGGGACTGCCTATTCCAGAACCACTGTATCGTCCAGCGATTTATCAAATGACTTAGTTCCCAACTCCCCCGCCCCTTATCCATGCACTAGGGGGTGAGGTTCTGGAAAAGAGGTTGGGGTGAGCTGAAAGCATTTTTCAAGCTGTAGCCTATCTTTAACATCGAAACCCTATTATGAGGCGGTGCCTTCCAATGAGGAGTCTATCGACTATGAAAAGATTTTCGTTCGTCGTTGTCCTCGCCGCAGCCCTGCTCTTGAGTGCGCTTGTCGTGTCGGCACAGTCCGACGCCACCCCCGAACCCGCCGCGTTCGATATGACCGTCAGCCCTGCCACGAACGCTGACTGGACACCCCAAACTCAGGTCATGTACGACCTTGCGCTGGTGTGGGTGCCGCCCGGAACATTCACGATGGGGACGACCGAGGACGCCATCAATTTGCTGTTCGCGGACTGCGAACAATACAGCCCTTGCACGTATGAATGGTTCAGCCGCGAAGCGCCGCAAGCGCAGATTGAACTGCCGGGTTATTGGATCAGCCAGACGGAGATCACCAACGCGCAGTATCGCGCCTGCGTGGACGCGGGCGCGTGTACGCCACCGAGCGATCCGCGCTATTACGACGATCCCGCCTTTGACGCTGCCCCCGTCGTCTATGTGACGTGGAATCAAGCCCTCGAATATGCAGGATGGCTATCCCCGAACGGCGATGTGCGGCTGCCAAATGAAGCCGAATGGGAATATGCGGCGCGCGGCGTCGATAGTTTGATTTATACGTGGGGCAACGAGTTCGACGCGATGCAGTTGAACTACTGCGACTCGACCTGTCCGTCCGACTCGCGCGATTTTGATAGCGACGACGGCTATCCAGAACTTGCGCCCGTTGGTTCGTATCCGAGCGGCGCATCATGGGTCGGCGCGCTCGATATGGCGGGCAATGTGCGCGAATGGACGGTCACGCAGTATCATGAAACCATGTTCCTATATCCGTATGATCCGAGCGACGGACGCAACGAGATCGTGATCGACCGCAACGAAGCGCGGATCGTGCGCGGCGGCAGTTGGTCAACCGTCTCGCGCGATGTGCGTACCGCGACGCGCGGCGTCAGCCCCTTTCCGATGGACGGCGAGAACGACATCGGCTTTCGCGTGGTGATCGACGCGGCGGCGTAATGCACTTGTATCGTTGCGTATTCGTTCCCTGCGTGGAAATCATTTCGCGCGGGGGATAGCACGGTTGGCGCATCAAGGGCAATTTGCTATACTCAGTGAATCACGGATTGTTGCTTTAGCCCTCATCCTTTGCCTGAGCAGAGGAAACATTTTCAAGAACCTCACCCCCTAGCCCTCTCTCCACGCAGTGGAGAGGGGGAACACGATAGGGAAACTCCCCTTCTCCATGCAATGGAGAGGGGGTTGGGGGATGAGGTGAATCCAATCCGTGATTCACTGATATTTCCCTGTCAATCGTTTCAAGCTGAGGATAATCGTTGTGAATGAAGCTAAAGCGCGCGCGCCACGCAATCGCACTATCACCTTATCTGACGCTGAAAAACATGCCGCGCTGCAACAAACCCTGAATTTAAACCAGCCGTGTGACGTTCATCACATCCTTGATAGAATCATCTGCCAAGATTTATTCGCAGTAGTTCCGTTTCTGCCGGATCAATTTGTCGATTTGATGATCATTGACCCGCCTTACAACTTGAATAAAACGTTTCATGATCGTTCGTTTCGTCAAATGGATGACTCGGATTATGTTCAGTGGGTCGAACGATGGTTGTCCCTGCTTATCCACGTCCTCAAACCGAACGCCTCGGTTTATGTCTGTGGCGATTGGCAAAGTTCGCCCCTGCTCTACTCCATCTTGAAACGTCATTTTCACGTTCGCAATCGCATTACTTGGGAGCGCGAAAAGGGACGTGGCGCAAAAAAAAACTGGAAAAACGCCGCCGAAGATATTTGGTTTTGTACCCTCAATGATCACTATACTTTTCACGTCGATCAAGTCATGCTCAAACGCCGCGTCATCGCTCCTTATCGTGAGGATGGACAACCAAAAGATTGGATCGAGAGTGAGGATGGTAACTACCGCTTGACTCATCCTTCCAATTTGTGGACGGATTTGACCGTACCGTTCTGGTCGATGCCAGAGAATACCGATCACCCCACACAAAAACCAGAGAAGCTGATCGCCAAATTGATTTTGGCAAGTTCCAATCCTGGTGATGTCGTTTTCGATCCGTTCTTGGGTTCGGGAACCTCAGCCGTCGTCGCCAAGAAACTGGAGCGGCATTTCGTCGGCGTCGAGATCGACTCTGAATATTGCGGCTTAGCACAAAAACGATTGACAATCGCGGAGGACGATCCGAGCATACAGGGCTATCACAACGGCGTGTTTTGGGAACGGAATACATTGGCGCAGCAAAAAGCAGCCGTTGAGAAGAAAAAACCCGGCAGACCGAGAAAAACGCCGTTGATGCAGTCGCTATTTGCGGCGGAGAACGCCGATGAGTAGCAAGTTGTTTGACTCGGACGATTATAAAAACGTCGAAACTGCAACAAAAGCCTTATTGAGCCTCGAACCCAACTTTCTATCGGTACGAGGGACAAGCCCGCGATCTGTGGGCGATGCACTTCAAGAGATTGTTGCAGAACGACTGCAAACAGTTCTGCCACTATACATTCGAGGATACCGAAACAATTTCGAGCGCCGAGCAATGGCAGACATCGCGTTTAATGACGATGAAAACAATCAGTATGTCATCGATGTAAAAACTCATCTTGTCAGCGCAACCTTCGGTATGCCGAATTTGACTTCTGTTGAAAGGCTAGCTAACTTCTACGAAAATAATCGTCATTATTTTGTTGTTCTCTCGATAAGTTATGAACTCGTTCAAACAAATTTATCAATTTTAGATGTCAAATTTGTTCCGATAGAATTTTTAGGTTGGGATTGTTTGACGATTGGGGCATTGGGGACAGGTCAGATTCAAATTGCGAATGCGCGTCGAATAACGGTCAATCCGCACTTCTCACGCAAGGCGTGGATGCTTACGTTCTTTGACCGCTTGATTGCGTTCTATGAAAAAGAAAAAATAAAAACAGATCGTCGCCTCGAAGATACGATAACCCGTCAATCACAGTGGATACTGCGCAACGAATGAGCCGCCGCCGCTTCGCCCCCCTCACGCCCACCGGACGCGGCGTCCGCGCGCTGCGCAATCGCGCCCGGCTGCGCGCCAAGCATCTTGATACCATCCTGATTCGCTTGCCCGCATCCATGCCCCCGCTGCCCACAGCGCGCGGCGGGCTGCTATCGCGCGCCCAAGCCATGTTTTTCGGTGCGCCGCCGCTCAGTCTGTGGGAACTCGAAAACATCTTCGACCGGATCGCAGCCGATCCACGCCCCAAAACCGTCGTGCTGATCCTCCCGCTGGCGCTCACGCTGCCGTTCGCGGACATGGAGAGCTTGCGCGCGATCATCGGACGTTTCCGCGCGAAAGCGCGGCGCGTGATCGCGTGGGCGCAAAGCTACGACCTTAACGCCTATTTCGTCGCCAGCGCCGCCGATTCGATCTGGATGCAGCCCGGCGGCGATCTGCTCACGCTCGGACTGCGCTCCGAAGCCGTGTTCTTCAAAGATGCGTTCGCGTCCGTCGGTGTGGCGCTCGACGTGGTGGCGATTTCGCCTTACAAGGGCGCGTTCGATCAATTCTCGCGCGCCGATTTTTCGCCAGAGGGACGCGCCCAGCTCGATTGGCTGCTCGATTCGCGCTACGCTACGCTGATTGATGGCATCGCCGCCAGTCGCAGCACGACTCCCAACACGATCCGCGCCATGATCGACGGCGCACCGCATCGAGACGATGCCGCGCTGTCCGCGCGCTATGTCGATGCGCTGTTGTTCGAGGATGATTTGCCCGGAAATCTCAAGGTGGAACGCCTGACGCTGTGGCGCGACGCCAAGCGCCGCCTGATCCGCCCGTACAAGCCACGCCCAGCGACCGACAACTATATCGCCGTCCTGCCTGTATCCGGCTTGATGCTGCCCGGCGAGAGCGGCGACGCGCCGCCGATCCCGATTCCGCTGCCATTTGTCGGGGAAGATCGCGCGGGCGATCAAACCGTTGTGCGTCAAGTGCGCCATTTGTTGGATGATCAGCGCGCGGCGGCGGTCGTGCTGTTCATCGACAGCGGCGGCGGCGCGTCCATCGCGGCAGAGAATATGGGGGCGGCGCTGGATCGTTTGGCGGCGGATCGCCCGATGATCGCTTATATGAACGGCGCGGCGGCGTCCGGCGGCTATGATATCGCCGTCTCTGCGCGCCAAATTATCGCGCAGCGCGGCACGATCACGGGATCAATCGGCGTCGTCACGGCGAAACCAGTCACGGGCGGTCTGCGCGAGAAACTCCACGTCCATTCGGTGGCGGTCACGCGCGGCGCGAATGCCGCATTGTTCAGCGACAGCGCACCGTTCACCGACGCCGAGCGCGCCCAAGTCCGCGCGCTGATTGAACACGGCTATGCCCGCTTCATCGCGCGCGTGGCACAGCGCCGGCATATGAGCGTCGCCGCAGTCGATGCCATCGGCGGCGGACGGGTGTGGACGGGCGCGCAAGCTGTCGAAAACGGCTTGGTCGATCAACTGGGCGATCTGCGCGCGGCGTTGGCGGCGGCGCGGGCGGCGGCGAACTTGCCCGACGATACACCCATTGTATTCGTCGCGGACGGTGGCAAGCCGATAGCGCCCTTCGCGCGGACGCCGGATAAAACGCTGTCGTATTGGCTCGAAAACGCGCGCGCGCTGACGAACGGGGCGACACTGCGCATGATGGCGTTGTGGCTCAACGAACGCGACCGGCGCTGACCGCTGCACATCCTAAAACTTGCCAAGTTCTATACGTTTCCTACGCTTCACTATTGCGCGCTTTGCGATACAATGTGCGCATTGGCTTTTGACAACTCAGGCGAGAAAACCCCATGATTGATGACGTGCTGTTCCGTACTCCGGCGCGAAATTCACTGTTGATTGACCCGCTGATGGTGAATTACCCTGAAGACGACGATTTGGAACAAGATGAATTTGAAGAAGAAGACGATCTTTTCGAGGACGAACTCGAAGAGGACGATTTAGACGACGATCTCGACGATGACCTCTATGAGGATGACGACGACACTTACGAAGACGACGACATCGACGAGGACGAAGAGGACGATCTGCTCGAAGACGACGACGAAGGTTGAGGATGATCGCCAATCGCCACAGCGAGGATGGGCGCGTTCGCGCGCCCTTTGCACGCCGGATCATGCTGTCCGTGTGTATGGTGCTGTTGATGATCGGGGGCATCGCCGTCGGCGTGGCAACCGCGCAAGACGATACGACCATCAACCCGGTAGCGACGCTGGAGGCGGGCGATTTTCGCGCGCTCGGCGTCATGGAAAACGGCAATCGCTTGTTGGTGGCAGATGCGTCTTCCAGCCAAGTGCGCGTCTATGATATTAGCACGCCGGATACACCGATCCTGATCACGGCGGTCGATCTCTCTGGGACGCCCGTCGCCATCGCGGGCGCACAAGATTACGCCATTGTCGCCGTGCAGACCGGCGGCGCGATGGATGCGCTTGAAGTGATCGCGCCGTCATCCTACAATCGCCGCCGACCGTATCTGGCGCTGACGTATATCGACGTACCAGCGGGCGTGCGCGATGTGTCGATCTCCCCGGATGGACGATGGGGCGTGGCGGTCAGCGCGAGCGGCTATACCTTGTTGGAAATTTTAGCCCCTGACGAGATCAATTCGACCATTGTCGAGGACGGGCGCGCGCTCAATGACGCCGCCGTATCGGCAGATCGGCTGTTCTTGGCGGTCGATGGTGGCATGGTCGAGACGGCGATCTTGAGCGAAGGCGCGGCGGCTGAACCCGAAACCGCGCTCGATCTCGGCGCGCCCGCCGTGGAGCTGGCGGTCAACGCGACGGGTTCGGTCGTGGCGGCGCTGACTATCAACGGACAGATTATGTTGATTGACGCTGGCGATCTGGAACTAATGTCGCGCAGCGACGCGGATGGCGGATCGGAACTGCACTTTTTGGATGGTACCTCCGCCGATGCGCTGATGTTGGATGGCACCCGCCGACGGATTCAATTGTTCGATATTATGTCGTCGGGCGCGGCGCTGTCATTGACGGCGCGCGGCGCGCTTGAATTGTCCAACGTCGCACGGCAGTTGACGACGTTCGACAATTTGATCTTTGTCACCGACGGCACGACGGTCGAAATCTTCGGCGTGCGCTAACATGAGCCATGCGCGCCGCCTCCGCGTTGGCTTCATCACTTACGCGCTGGATCGCCCCCTGACGGGCATCGGGCGCTATACGCTTGAATTGGCGCGGGCGTTCGAGTCACTGGCGCATGAAATCGAGATCGTGCTGCTGCTAGCGGGCGACTTGGGTGCGCTGGTGGGTACCTCGCTAGAACACGTCACCCTGCCCGGCTGTGCGCGCTTACCCGGTTTGCTGTCGCTCGGACACGGATTGCTCCCGATGATGGCGCGGCGGATGAAACTGGACATCATCCACGACCCAACCGCGATGACTCCCATGCTGCTGGGCGCGAACGGCGCGCGGATTATCAGCACCGTTCACGACATCATCCCCATCACCTATCCTCACAATAGTTCGATACTCGACACGCTGATCTACACGCGCTGGCTGCCGTATAAACTGCCGCGCATTGACGCTGTGATCACCGTCAGCGATTTTTCCAAGCGCGATATCGCGGCACATTGGCGCATCGCGCCGGAACGTATTCATGTGATCGACAACGGCGCGCGCGCTGATTTTCGCCCAATCCCACTCGATGCGGCGCGCGCCCTACTTCAGCGCGATTTTCGCATCGATTCGCGCTATGTACTGTACGTCGGCAACCTGACTAAACGGAAGAATATCGAATTGGGGCTGCGCGGCTTCGCTCAGGTTCACACCCAATTTCCCGATGTTCGCTTCGTCGTAGTCGGTCCCAGCACTTTTCAGCAGTCCCCCGTTGGCGCAATTGCCCAGTCATTGGGGATCGCAGACAAGGTGATTATTACGGGCAGCGTTCCCGACTCGGCGCTGCCCGCCTTTTACAGCGCGGCTGACGTATTTGCCTTCCCATCGTTTTACGAGGGCTTCGGCTTGCCCGTCTTAGAAGCGATGGCGTGCGGCGCGCCGGTGATTGCGGCAGATGCCACGTCACTTCCCGCGCTGGTCGGGGACGCGGGGCTGCTGATCGATCCGCATCGTGTCGAGGACATGGCGGCGGCGCTCACGCGCGTTCTGAGCGACGCCCCTTTGCGGCGCGATCTGCGCGAACGCGGCATTCGGCGCGCGGCGGCGTTCACATGGGAACGGTGCGCGCGCCAAACGATTGACGTTTATCGCGCGATTGACGCCGCCCGAAGGCGACAACATGAACGCATTCCTCAACCACGCGGGTAAAGACGCGCGCGATTACCCTGTGCGCGATCATTGATCCGCTCGCATCCTACGGCTATACGATCTATAATGTGAATGCGTTGAATGGAGCGCCGCTCGATCCTGAACACCGGATTGAGCAGTTCAGCAACGTGTATGCGCGCAAACGCGCCTGAAATCGATCTATCTATCCGCGATGCTTTGTTAAGCTGTGTTGACATCGCGCGTCTTGTCGTCTACAATGATCGTTTGCGAGTGAAACGATCTCACCCCGTAGGTGAAATGGGTTTTACAAACCGATCCGTGTTTCTCCACCGTGCGATGCGGCGTAGTTCGTCCGCCTTCGCTTTTTGATTCTCCGCGAACGTGGGTTTAGACAGGAGCGGGTATTTTGCCACGCTATAACCACATCAAGAGTTACGGGCGCACGCCGGATGTTCAAGAACTGCCTTCGTTGATCGAAGTGCAGTTGCAATCGTTCCAATGGTTCCTCAAGACGGGCTTGGCAGAGTTGTTCGATGAAATCAACCCGATTGAGAGCTACAACGGCAACCTGAAACTCTATTTTCCCGGCACCAGCCCCGATTCGAAAGAACTGGGACTGACGTATTGGCTGGAAGACCCGAAGCACAACGAAGAAACCTGCCTTGAGCGCGACATGTCCTATGCCGCGCCGCTGCATATCAAGGTGGCGTTGGTCAACAAAGAGACGGGCGAAGTCGCTACCAACGATATCTATCTGGGCGATTTCCCGCTCATGACCGAAAAAGGCACGTTCATCATCAACGGTACGGAGCGCGTGGTCGTCAGCCAGCTCATCCGTTCGCCGGGCGTCTACTTCGACGCGGATGAAGAACGCACGACCGGGCGCGCGCTCTCCAGCGCCAAGCTGATCCCGGATCGCGGCGCGTGGATGGAGTTCGAGACGCGCAAGAACAACTATCTCAACATTCGCTTCAATCGCAAGCGGACCGTGCCAGTCACGGTCTTGCTGCGTGCGCTCGCTGCCGTGCGCGATGCGATGCCCGACGATATGTCCCCCATCAAGACTGGCTCGAACGAAGAAATCATCGAGCTGTACAAGCATGTGGATAATGTCGAGGCATATCCGTACATCCTGAACACGATCAAGCAAGAACCGACGTGGGAATTGGGCGGCAAGAAAGACCAGACCATCGCCCAAGCCGCGCTGATCGAGTTCTTCAAGAAGATGCGCCCCGGCGACCCGGCGACGCTCGATAACGCGCGCGATTTCATGGAAAGCCAACTGTTCGATCAGCGCCGCTACGATCTGGAGCGCGTCGGACGTTACAAGCTCAACCAACGCTTGCACGGTGAACACCCCGTCCCGATGACCATCCGCACGATCACCAAGGGTGACATCATCAAGCTGGTCGAGCGCATGATCATGATCAATACGGGCGTCGTCGGCAAAGATGACATCGATCATTTGGGCAACCGCCGCGTCAAGACCGTCGGTGAATTGATCCAGAACAAGCTGCGCATCGGCTTGCGCCGTACCGAGCGCGTCGTCAAGGAACGCATGTCGATCCGTGAGGGCGAACACCCCACACCGGGCAACCTGGTCAACATCCGCCCGATTGTCGCCGCGATCCGCGAGTTCTTCGGTTCGTCGCAGTTGTCGCAGTTCATGGAACAGACCAACCCGCTGGCAGAACTGACCCACAAGCGCACCCTGTCGGCGCTGGGACCGGGCGGTCTGCGCCGCGAACGTGCGGGCTTCGATGTGCGTGACGTGCATCACAGCCACTATGGGCGCATCTGCCCCATCGAAACGCCAGAAGGTCCGAACATCGGCTTGATCGGGCGGTTGGCGAGCTATGCGCGCGTCAACGAATATGGCTTCATCGAGACGCCCTACCGCGAGGTCGTCAAGTTCATCGCGCCGACTGACCCCGACTTGATCGGGCGTAAACTGCGCGAAGATGTCGAGAACAGCGAAGGCGACGTGATCGCATCCGAAGGCGATGCCGTCACCGAAAAGAAAGCGGCGGCGTTCGTCAAGGCAGGCTTGGAACGCATCCCGATTGTGCCGTTCCTCACGGGCAAGATCATCTATATGTCTGCCGACCGCGAAGATAACTTCGTCGTCGCGCAAGCCAATGCCCCGCTCGATGCGCGCAAGGCGTTCGCCTCTGAGCGTGTGTCGGCGCGCCATAATCAGAAATTCTTGGTCGTGCCATCGGGCAAAATCGATTATATGGACGTTGCACCGCGCCAGATCGTCGGTATCAGCGCCGCGCTCATCCCCTTCTTGGAACATGACGACGCCAACCGCGCGCTGATGGGCAGCAACATGCAGCGTCAAGCCGTGCCGCTGTTGATGCCCGATGTGCCGATTGTCAGCACGGGCATGGAGCGCCAAGCCGCCTATGACAGCGGACAAGTCCTCGTCTCAGACGTGGACGGCGAAGCGATCAGCGTGCAGGGCGACCGCATCGTGATCAAGCTGACAGGTGGCGAAGAACGCACCTACCGCTTGCGCAAGTACAACCGCAGCAATCAATCGACCTGCGTGGATCAGCGCCCGATTGTCGTCAAGGGGCAGCATATCAAGAAAGGCGACGTGATCGCGGACAGTTCGTCTACGTATCTCGGCGCGCTGGCGTTGGGGCATGACGTGTTGGGCGCGTTCCTGTCGTGGGACGGTGGCAACTACGAAGATGCGCTGTTGATCAGCGAAGAACTGCTGCGCCAAGACAAATTCACCAGCATCCACATCGAAAAGCACGAAGTGGAAGCGCGCGATACCAAGCTGGGTCCTGAAGAAATCACTTACGACATTCCCAACGTCGGCGAGGACGCGCTCAAGGACTTGGACGAATTTGGTATCATCCGCATCGGCGCGGAAGTTGGACCCAACGATATCCTCGTTGGCAAGATCACGCCGAAGGGTGAAAAAGAACTTAGCCCGGAAGAAAAACTGCTGCGCGCGATCTTCGGTGAGAAGGCGCGCGAGGTGAAAGACTCGTCACTCCGTCTGCCCCACGGCGAAAAGGGCAAAGTCGTGGACGTCAAAACGTTCACGCGCGAAGAACACCCTGACTTGCCAGCGGGCGTCGAGAAGATGGTGCGCGTCGCTGTCGCTCAAAAGCGTAAGCTGACGGTGGGCGATAAGATGGCAGGTCGGCACGGTAACAAGGGCGTCATTTCCAAGATTGTCCCGATTGAGGACATGCCGTACTTGGAAAACGGGCGTTCGGTTGAGATCATCCTCAACCCACTCGGCGTGCCGGGTCGTATGAACATCGGGCAAGTCCTCGAAATCCATCTCGGCTGGGCGGCAGAGCGGCTCGGTTTCCGCGCCATCACGCCTGTGTTCGATGGCGCGAAGGAATACGAAATCCAATCAGAACTGTGCCGCGCGTGGATGACGGATCGCGCGTGGGTGGAGATCACCGAACGCGCGTGGAAGTGGGTCAACCAGTTCGATTATCGTACCGATGAACTCGAAGACGACGACGAAGTACGCCGCCTCTATATGTACGAGTGGCTCGGCAAAGACGGACGCTACGATGTCGAGCAACTTCAATTCGACTCGGTTTACGCACGCCGCGCCGTTGTGACCGAATGGCTGCGCGAAAAAGGCTACGACGCCGAGGGCGTCGTGATGTGGGATACCATCGATTTGGACGTGCCAGAACGCAACCGCCGCGACACCAACGCGATCACCGCGGGACTGCGCGAGTGGATGCAGTGGTGCGATCCCGGTGTCGAAATTCCGATGGATGTCGTGGGCAAAGACCTGCTGCCCTACGCGGATCGCGTGATGTTCGCCACCGGACAGCCCAACCCGTTGTACGGCAAGCATTCGCTTTATGATGGACGCACCGGCGAACGCTTCGATCAACCTGTGACCGTCGGCATGATCCACATGCTCAAGCTGGCGCATCTGGTCGAAGATAAAGTTCACGCGCGTTCGACGGGTCCGTACAGCCTCGTCACGCAGCAGCCCTTGGGCGGCAAGGCACAGTTCGGCGGTCAGCGCTTCGGTGAGATGGAAGTGTGGGCGCTGGAGGCTTATGGCGCGGCATACACGCTCCAAGAAATGCTCACCGTCAAGTCGGACGATGTGCAGGGGCGCGTCAAGACCTATGAAGCGATCATCAAGGGCGAACCGATTGAAGAACCGGGTATCCCCACCAGTTTCCGCGTGTTGGTCAAGGAACTGCAAAGTCTCGGCTTGGCAGTCGAAGCGATCAGCGACACGGGCGAGGTGATCCGCTTCGGCAAAGAGGACGAACGCGCGATGGGGACGGAACGAATGCCGAGCAAGAAGCCGCAAGCGCAGAACACCGCGCCAACGTTGGGCTTCACATCATCAGGCGATCTGTAGCGAGTACGAAAGTATCAGGGGCGTCCCGCTTGGACGCCCCTGAAGCAACCAGCGTTGTTTGTGGAAGTTCTATCCGCACGCGCTGCGTCTATACTTCGACGGATGCCGCAACCGAGCTGGGATACGGCACAGCAAGACCATCCGCGCGTAAGCCATCGATGTGAAAACGGATCGCTTCTTCCATAGCGTGGGTGGTCTCGGTGACAGTTTCCCCAATGGCGATGCAACCCGGCAGATCAGGCGCATAGGCGGAAAAGCTGCCCTCCGTCCCCTCAATGATGATGGCATACCGCATCAGTTTTCATTCTCCTCTAAACCTGCTGGTCGCCAAACACGCTTGAGTGTTTTTGGATGCACGTCACCAGATAGTTTATCGGGTACACTCACGCTTCCAAGTTTCGTCGGATGCTTATATTGTCGATGGCTGCCGCGGGTTTCGATCAGAAGCCATCCATCTTTTTCAAGTCACTTAATCAGATCGCGCACTTTCATCGCTTGGAATCAGCATCCAATCGGGATAAGGGTAGCATCATATCGCTCCTATGTTAGACTAAAGCATATAATGATCAATCAAACGCACCCCATCCCCTATGCCCAAACTCGATGATTGCTACCGGATCGCCAACTTCATTGACACCTACGCGCTCGGACACTATGCCCGCGTGCTAGAGGCGACCGACAAACAGACGAATACCGCTGTCGCGTTCAAAGTGCTGCGCCCCGAACATCTCAGCGGCAATGCCGAACAGCCGCGTTGGGAAGTGCAAGCCTTCGCGCACGAAGCCGACTTACTGACGACCCTCGCCGACAGCCCCGCTATCGTCCGTCTGCTCGACTGTGGTTACCTGTCTGCGCGCACCGAAGCGCCGTCGGCGGGCGATATCGAGTCGATGGGGACAGATGCGAAAGCCTACGCCGATGCGCTCCCGTCGTACTTCAAGCGCGGCTGGCGTCCCTATCTCGCGCTCGAACTGCTCCCCCGCTCCAATAATCTATTCTACTTGATGCGCCCCGACCGTCCCGGCGTGCGTTTGCGCGTCCCAACCGAAGAAGGCTTGGCGCTGGCGCTGCAATTTGCAGAGACGCTCAAGCTGGCGCACAGTCGCGGCATCGTCTATCTCGATCATAAGCTGGAACACGTCTATTGGGATGGCTTGCAGCTTCGCATCATCGACCTGAATAGTTCGCGCCGCATCGAAGGTCGACCCTCCGGCGGCGGGCGCGAAAGTGAAGCGCAGTTCCGTCAAGATGTACATAACTTCTGCGTCGGCATCCTCTATTCGATGTTCACCGGGCTGTCACCGCGAAAAACCGCGCTCCGCCCACAGCCCGGCAGTATGAGTGAGGTGGAACAGCGGTATCAGGATATCTCGACGCTCGATTTCGGCGTCGAGCCGACGCTCAGTCCGGCGCTGCAAGCCCTGCTCCAACGTGGCGCAGAGCGGCAGATCGAATCGGCTGAATCGTTCGTGATCGAGCTTCAGCGCGTCGCCGCCCTGCATGGATGGGACTTTCCCGGTCAATACACCCATCCGCATAACCGCGATGCGCGCTCCCATTTGCGCGCGGGCTTGGCGAAGCTGCGCAAAGGGCAAGACGCTCTGCGCGAGGCGCGCGATTTGTTCCGCGAAGCCGCGATCCAAGATGCGATCACCGACGATCTGGACGCCGAACTGCGCCGCTTGGTCAAGGCGGTCAACGAGGCGTTCAACAACCGCGTAATCCCCTGATTGGTCGCCAAGCGACGCTATTTTTATTGTCAAATGAAGCTATTTTGACAAAAAAAAGCGATGTTACGCGGAAAGTTTTTAGCCATATGGCTATATTTCGACAATTTCATTGCCGATATATCCATTCCTGACCATTTCGTGATATATCTTTAATCAACTCCATAGCTGGGTGGAGCTTGGTAGGATGGATCACAATGGAACTCTTTGATCGCCGGGCGCACGACTTCATCTTCTACGGCAAGGTCGTGGATGTGTACGATTGTGCCGACAAAACGAACGTCATTCTCGACCATACCCAATTTTATCCGGGAAAACGGGGACAGCCGCACCCAAAAGATCGCGGCTACCTCAACAAAACCCGCGTGATGGACGTGATCCGCCAAGACGGGCGAATCGTCCATATGATGGATCGCAAACTCGATCTTTCCATTGGGGATCAGGTGACGGGAGCGATTGAACTGGACGCACGGCTGCGCTATATGCAGCACCACACCGCCGAACATCTACTGCTGTCAAGGTTGTTTAGCCGCTACACCATCACGCCGCTGGCGTGGCACTATCATTTCGGCAAGTCCAGCATCGATGTGTGCTGCAAGACGCTCACCGACGCGATGCTGAACCACATCGAGCGCGACGTGAACGCGCTCATTCGCGCGAACCTGCCGGTGACGATTTACGAAGAACGCTTGCACGCCGATCCACCGATTCGGCTGCCCATCGACAATCCGCCGCGTTTGGGCGATTTTGTGCGCGTGGTCGAAATCGGGGATGTGGATCGCGCGGTGTGCGATGGACTACACTGCGAGACTACGGGTCGAATCGACTGTATCAGCCTCAACGATTTTGAACCCCTTGGCGTCGGTCATTGGAACATCAGCTACAGCGCGGGCGGCGCCGTCAATCCGGGCGACTCGTTCGGGGATTTGTCCTGCTAAGTACAAGCAAGAATGTAGTTCAGGGTATCAACCTCACCCCCCGACCCCCTCTCTGTACTCTGTACGTATTTATTCACCTACCCGTGCAGACCGCATTTTGCCCCAGTCCTATTGGGTTCATTATGTGTTTCTTGGGTTCAAATTTGTGGATTTTGAGCTTAATCCCATGGATAGGTGAATAAATACCCACAGCGTGGAGAGGGGGAGCAGGACAGGTCACAACGGGTTTGAAAGCCCCCTCTCCATGCAATGGAGAGGGGGTTGGGGGGTGAGGTTGGTTTGATCTACTTTCTTGACGAACTGCTAGACCGGTCACATCAGAAACGTAACGCGCATCCGCATCAGGATACCCGTTACGTTTCTGATGCCCAATGTTGAACCGTTAACGCGCCCAACGCGATCATCGTCTCGGTACGGCGAACGCCATCGACACCTTGCACAGTCGCCACCATCGCGCCAAGTTCGCTCAAGCTCTCGGCGTGGACGAGCGCAACAATATCGACCACTCCCACTGTCGGCGCAACAAACAGGACTTGTTTCAGGTCACCAATCTGCTGTCCCACTCGTGCCAGCGCGCCCCCCTCGACATCAATCAGCACACAGCCGATCACGCCATTTCGCGCGGCTTGCGTCGCCCATTCCATCGAGTCGATCTGTCCGATCATGATCAGCGTTTCGATACTGGTGATCGATGGATTGGCTTGAAGTTGATCGATCAAGACGCTGCCCATCAATTTCGGATCATCAGCGTAGATGAACGCCACCAGATCAGCCCGTCCAGTGGTCGGGAACATAAAACCAACCGCCGACAGCGCCTTTAGGTCGTCCTGAACGGCGGCTGCCCGCTGATTCTTCACCTTCAACAGCGCACACGCATAGATTGATTTCATCGTAGATGGAGCATCACCGGAAAGTAACGACCGATCTTAGCGCAGGCGCTTTCGAGGACACGTCGTGCCTCTGGCTCAGACTCCAAATGGGCTTCGGCAGCACATTCGCTCAACGCAACGCCTTTTTGACTCAGCCGATACACAATTGACTCTTGTTCATCCAGCAGCGGCACCTTTGACAATGCCTCAATCACCGTATCATAATGCTGTTGCGTGCGCGATGTGAGCCATAGACACAGCGCCTCGGCGAGTCGTTCCGATGCGTAAGCGCCGTGATCGGGTTCAGCGATAATTTGCCGAATGGTCGCCAAGCGAAAACCGAACTGTTTGAGTCTAGCAATTAAAGTTAATATCTCGATGTCGCGCTCTCGAAAGCGATACCCCCGTTCGTCATTTTCGGGGTCAATAATCTGTTCGCGTCGAATAATATTGATGATGTCGTGTGTTTTCATGCCCGTGCGTATGGCAGTTTCGTTCAGACCAAATGTCTGTGCTGAAAATTGACTCCAATTTTGCGCTAACTTATTCATAACAATGCGCTCGGCTTCAATTTCGCGCACACTACAAGAGAAAATAGGAATTCTATTCTCATTATCAAATAGTACAGTTTGATTGGTTTTAGGGTCTGGTGATCGTTGAGCTGACATTTTATTATTTCTCGCTCGATTGAACATTTTCGATTAAACCCTAAGCTGTTCCCTAAACATAGGTGGAAATCCCCACAAATGCCTTCTAATATTCTACAAGAGTCCTTAAGTTGAGTCCATTAGAGAATATCTATTTTTCAAAACAAATTTAGTTGTGACTTAAAAAATTTGTGTGCAAAAGTGAGCAAAAGCAAACGCAATTCCAATTTATTTTTCATAATAGTGGGCAAAAAAATCGATTACACAAACAAATCACTCAAAATTGTCATCATTCCTGTATGTAATAATCTCGTTACAAGATTTCCGTCGGATCGATGTCGATCACCCAACCCGCTGGCAGTTCAAGCTCACGCAGTGCCAGCGTTGGATCGGGTCCACGCAGCAGCACATGCCAACGATAGTAATTATTCTCTTTGCCAAAGAAGCACGGCGCAGCGCCGATAACGGTCGTCGCCGTCAGGTGCAAGTGCGCGATGCGCTGGCGCAGCAAGACGGCGGCACGTTCGGCTTCGGCTTGCGTCTTTTGCGCATCGGTATAGCGGATGATCAATCGTGCTAATCGTCTAAAAGGTGGATAACCCATTTCTTTTCGGAAAGCAAGTTCACGCTCATAAAATCGCGCGTAGTCGTGAGAAGCCGCGGCAATAATAGCATAGTTTTCGGGCTGATACGTCTGCAGAACGACGCTCCCGCCGCGCCAACCTCGCCCCGCCCGCCCCGCCACTTGCATCAACAGTTGAAAGGCACGCTCATTGGCGCGAAAATCGGGCAGCGTCAAGCCGACATCGGCGCTGACGATGCCGACGAACGTGACCAGCGGAATATCGATGCCTTTGCTAATCATCTGGGTACCGACGATGACATCCGCCTCGTGCGCGATGAACCGCTCCATGATCTGCTCGTGCGCGCCCGCGCCCGCCGCGCTGTCGGCGTCCCAGCGCAAGACGCGCACGCCGGGAAAGGCAGCTTGCAGCGCCGACTCAATCTGTTGAGTCCCCGCGCCAAAATATTTAATCTTGCGCGAATGGCAGATCGGACATTGAACGGGTTCGGGCTGCGAATAACCGCAGCGATGGCAGCGCAGTACGCCCTCGCGGTGATGGGTCAGCGGCGCATCGCAGCGCGGACACGCGGCGACGTAACCACATTCGCGGCAGAACACATACGTCGATTGCCCGCGCCGATTCAGGAACAAGATCGATTGTTCGCCCCGTTCGAGCGCGGCGCGCACGCCTTCGCGCAGCGCCCCGCTGAAGATCGACGAATTGCCGCCGCGCAGTTCGGCGCGCATATCGACGATTTGCACGGGCGGCAGATCGCCGTGCGCGTCCGTCGGCGCGCCATGTGCGGAGGCGCTGCTGGACGCGCGAAACGCGATGCGATGCGGCAGTTCCAAGCGCGTGATTTCGCCGCGCGCCGCGCGATAGGTCGTCTCGATATCGGGCGTTGCGCTGCCCAAAATCAGTACCGCGTCGCGCTGGCGCGTCAGCATCTCCGCCACGCGCCGCGCATGATAGTACGGCTGATGGAACGAGGGCGACTGTTTGTAACTGCTGTCGTGTTCTTCATCTAAGATGATCAGTCCGGCGTCGGGAAACGGTGTGAACAGCGCCGAGCGTGCGCCCACCACCACGCTTGCCAGTCCATCGCGCGCGCGCGCCCAAGCATCGTAGCGCTCGCCCTCGCTGATGCGGCTGTGAATGACCACCGTCCGTCCGGGAAAGCGCCCCGCCACCCGCGCGACCGTCTGCGGCGTGAGCGCAATTTCTGGCACGAGGAACAGCGCCTGCCGCCCCAAGCCAAGCGTCAATTCGATGGCGCGCAAGTAGATTTCGGTCTTGCCGCTGCCCGTCACACCGTGCAGCAGAAATGTCCACGCGGCGGCATCCGTCAGCGGCGGCGTATCGGCGGTCACATCGGCAGGCAGGTCGAACTCTGGCAGTGGATGCGCTTGCGCCGCGCTGGAACGCGCCAGAATCGCGGCGCGGATCGCGTTCCACGCCTGTTCCTGTTCCGACGTGAGCGGCGGCGGCGCAGACGGCTGAATCGGCGTATCCTTCAGCGAATCGCGCCATTGTTGGCGTTCGCTCAACGTGATCAATCCCCCAGCTTCGAGCCGCTTGAGATCGCTCAATTCTGCATCGGCTTGCGCATAGACCCAACTCACATCGAGCGGCTGTCCATCATTCGCGCTCATCTCGCGCGCCAACAAGCGTAAGATCTGCAGCGGCTTGTCCAACTTGCGCAGCAGATTCAGCGTATCCGCCACATTGGCGGGCGGGATCGCCAGCGCGATCTGGGTATCATCCGCCGTGACATAGCCCGCATCGATCAGCTTTTCCAAATGCGTCGCATTGGCGCTGGCGGCTTTCAGGGCGGCTTTTTTATCCGTTGTGCCGTTTGCCACGACCGCGAGCAAGTCAGCCGGACGGGATGGACGCTCGACCGCCGCGATCCGCGCATTGATTTCGCTCGGCGGGATCGCCAGCGCCGCCGTCTGCACAAAGCGGGCGCGCGCGCGGGGTGGCGCGAGGATCGGCGTCTTTTGCACAATCCCCGCCGCCGCCATCGCATCGACTGCCCCGCGCCAATTCTGCCCGGACAGTGCGGCGTTCAACTGCACCGTGCGCAGCGTCCCGCGCCGCTTAATCAGTGCCAACAAGTCGCGCTGCGTCGCATTCAAGCCGCGCGGCGTCGCGTCCGGCGCGCCGTCCTCCGCCGATGGATTGCCCGTCAACCGCGCATCCGCTACACTGACGGCAATATCGCGGCGTCCGGTCAATCCCGTAGGCAGCCACAGCCACAGACACGCGCCAAACGGTGCGAGATAGGCACGCGCCATCCAGCCCGCCAATTCGATCTGCGCGGGCGTGACGACCGGATGTGTATCCAACAGTTCGAGGATCGGCTTGAGCGTCCGCCCGCCAAGCGCGCGGCGTTCCAGCCCAACCACGATTCCGACCTCGACGCTCGTCCGAAAGCCGACCTGGACGAGGTGTCCAATTTGCAAGATCGCATCCAGTTCGGGCGGGACGATATAATCGAAAATGATATTGACAGCGACATCGATAGCAACGGCGGCGATCAAATGGGGTTCAGACGACATGATCTTGAACTTATCTTCATCGTTGCCTCTGATTATAATACGAACAAATGTTACATGCCACTCTAAAAGGACAATTTCATGACTCACACGCTCTCGTTCACCCAAACCATTGCCGTCCCGCCGCAGATCGTCTACAAGGCGCTGACCAACAAAGTCCTGCTGCGCCAATGGCTGTGCGATAACGCAGCCATCGAAGGCAGCGGCAACTTTCTTTTCAATTGGAACGATGGGCGCGCCGTCATGGGCGAATACACGACGATGGACAAAGAACGAGTCGCGCTGACCTGGCAAGCGAAAGGCAGCGGCGGCGTATCGAACGTCGCGTTCGCGCTGACGCCCAGCGAGGGCGGGACGCGCGTCGATGGGGCGCACACCGATATCGCGGCTGACGACCTCGACGCGCTCAAACTGCTGTGGGAGGATGCCGCCGAACGGCTGAAAATCGCGCTAGAAACCGGCGAAGACACCCGCGTGACGCGCCGCCCGATGCTCGGTATCTTCCCATCGGAGTTGGACGCGGCGAAGGCGGCGCGCTTGGGCATCCCCACCGAGCGCGGTGTCTACATCGACAATGTGATTGAGGGCAAAAGCGCGCAAGCCGCCGGAATCGCAACCGGCGATGTGATCGTGTCCATTGATGGCAAACCCGTCTGGAACTTCCCAACGCTCACCAGCGCGCTCAGACGCCATCTCGCTGGAAATACGGTCACGGTGGAATTTTATCGCGGCGTGGACAAGCAAACGGTCTTTGTGCCATTGTCGGGGCGCGACCCCATCGAGAAGCCGACCACGCCCGCCGCGCTGGTCGAAGCGTTGAACGCGCTAATCGCGGAAATCGACGCCGAATTGGATGCCATCATCCTCGATATCCCCGAAGATGGCATGGAACACACGTCCGCTGATGGCGAATGGAGCGCCAACGAGACATTGGCACATCTGATCTTCACCGAACGCTGGTTGCAAATCTATCTCTGGAGCGCGGTGTCGGGCGACGACAGTTTGGAATGGATCGATAACAACGTCACCCAACGCGCGGGCATCATGACGGCGTACACGACGGGTGCGGAACTGGTCGCCCTGTTCAAACGGGGCGAAGCGGAAATCGTCGAGGCAGCGGCGGCGATCCCGGCGGCATTTGTGGCAGAGCGCCCAGCTTTCGCGCGCGTTGCCGAGACGCTGACGACGATGCACGAGCATACGCGCGAACATTTCGCACAAATGCGCGCCGCGATCAAGAATTGGACGGACACGGCGGTCGTTGCGGGCTAACGAGCGAAAAGCGCAGCTCGCGCCCTCTCCATTGCCTTTCACAGGACGACACTTTCAGAACGCGACGCTATAGGGGCGCTGGGACGCGGAGTCGTCATTTATCTGCCGCCAGCGGCTTTGAGCCGCTGGCGAACAGCAGCAATCCTTAACTTGGTGCATAGGGTCGTCTCGCCGCGTCACGATCATAGTGTGTCATACGCTGCCAAATTTGTCAGCATGACGAAAAGACGCGCATGATCCTTCTTTATCTGTGGTTTGAAACCCGTTTTCCATCCATTCTCAGACTTTTCCACTCAGACCTTAATCTTTGTCCTCAGACCTTTCTTTTCGCTGATGCCCCAAACGTGTTATCATAAATCAGCATCTCTCCCACTACTCGCTAGGGCGCATTGGGCATGAGTAGAACCGACCCGCTGATCTCGGAAGAGTTAGGCGATTACAAGATCATCAGTGTGCTGGGTAGAGGCGGCATGGCGCGCGTGTATCGCGGCTTCGACCCGAAGCTAGAGCGATTCGCGGCGGTCAAAGTGATCGACAAGGGACTCGCACAGCCGGAATATCGGGAACGATTCCAGCGTGAAGCCCGCGCGATTGCCAAGCTGCAACACCCTCGCATCGTCCACGTCTTCCAATTTGGCGAGACGGAGGACTATTTTTACATGGCAATGGTCTTTGTGGAGGGGCGCGATCTGGCGCACTTGATCCGCGAAGCCCGTTCGATGGATCAACTCTTGCCCGTCCCGCGCGCGATGCGTATCATCCGGGACGTTGCCGAGGCGCTCGATTACGCGCACTCGCAGGGCGTAATCCATCGAGATGTGAAGCCGTCCAATGTCATGGTTACGCCGGAGGGACGCGGCGTGCTGACCGACTTCGGCTTGGCGCTGTCGGTGACGGAGGGGACGATTGGATCGACCTTCGGCACGGCGCATTACATCGCGCCAGAACAAGCGGTCTCGTCCGCCAACGCCGTCCCTCAGAGCGATCAATACTCGCTCGGCGTCGTCGCCTACCAACTGCTGACCGGGCGCGTCCCATTCGACGATCCGGGCATCACCAATATCGTTCTCAAGCATCTCAACACGACGCCCGCACAACCGAGCAGCGTCAATCCCAAACTCCCCTCAAATTTCGACGCCGCGCTCATGCGCGCGCTGGAAAAGACGCCCGACGCGCGCTATTCCACGTGTATCGGGCTGGTGCGCGGGCTGGAAGAGGCGTTCGATCAAGTTGAGCGCCAACAAGCGGAAGAAGCCTTCCTGAACGATTGGGATTCGCCGCCTCCTGTCCCGCCGGGCATTCACATCGATACGGCGGTGGATCGCCCCACAACCCTCGCCATGCCTGTGACGACGGAGGCAGAAACCGGACGCGCGGCGTTCGATCTGGACGCCCCCGACGTGCTGCCGATGGACGATACGCCGATGGTGACGCCCATCCCCGTGTTAAAAGGCAATCCCCAACCATCGAAACGTGCCACGAGCGAAGTCCGCGCCACGGGTGAAGCGCGCGCGGCGAAACGCAAGACCAGCGAAGCCGCTGCCAGTGAGCCGCCAGCGGGCATTTCATCGTTGTCGCGCCCCTCGTCGATGCGCCGCACAACCGGATCATTCGCGGCTGTAATGTCCGATGCGCCCGCCGATAAATCGACATCCACACGTTCAGAGCCACGCACCGAAGCCGCACGCCGAATATCGCCCGTGCTGCTGGCGCTGATTGCGGTCGTGATCCTCGTGATCGTCGGCAGCGTGATCGTCGCATCGGGGGTGCTGAACGGCGCGAACACCGCTGGCACGCCGACGAGCGTCGCGGCGGCGGGCAATGATACAACTCCGCCGCTCGGCGTCGATGGTTCGACGCGCCCGCCCACGTTCACACCAACGCCCAGTGTCGAATCCGTCGTCGCTGCGGGGGCAACCGTGCATGAAACTGCTGAAGTGACGGCGGAAAACACCGAAACGACAGCGGACATAACGCTTGAAGCAACCTCCCCGACGGCAACGCGCCGCACGCGCGTCCTGACGCTGATCAACGCCGAAGCATTGGGCGGCGCTTCGTCCGCGACCCCGACGCCAACCCGTACCCCCCGCTCCACATCCATCACGCGCACCAGCGCGCCAAGGGCAACGATCCAGGGGACGCGCACGACCGCAACGCAACCTGCCAACGCAAGTACTACACCGACTGATACCCTAACACGACCCTCAACGGGGACGCCCAACGACCGCGCAACCGATGCGCTGACTCCGACTGATGATGTTGTGCCAACCGTCGCCGCAACGCGCATCCCGACCGTTGTCCGTGCAGACGTTACAGCGGTCGCTTCTGACCCCACAATCGACGAAAATAAGGTCATCTTGGTCTATAACGGGAATACTTTCGTGCTGTACAACCGCACGGGCGCGCCCCTCAATGTGAGCCGCTGGCTGTTCGTGCAGGTGGACGCCGAAATCGCGGGCGAAGCGGTCGCGTATCAGGCATCGCAGTGGGCAGGGACGGGCGCGCGCCTTGATCGACTCGCCACCATTGAATGTCTGCAATTGTGGCGGATCACGCTTGGCAATCAGCCCATCCCGGACGACTGCCCAGAGCGCGCCGCGTGGCGCTCGGTCGGACAGCGGCGTTGGTTCTGGATCAGCGATGCAGTCGATGGAACGTTCCAAATCCGCGACGGGCAGGGCTTCACCGCGCGTGTGCTGACGACGTGTCCGACGGCACGCACAGGCGACGATGAGACGCAGGTGAGGTGCGAGCTGGTGATGGCATCCGGCTCATGACGCTTTCAATGATTTCACCCGCGCGGGGATCATGACGATGGCAATTCAAACGCCGCTGATGACGGTCGAGGCATTCGAGCCGTTCGTCGATCTGCCCGTGCGCGCGGTGTTCCGCTCGTGACGATTATACTCCCCAACGTGATTTCCGACGCGCCAGCACACCACTTCGGCACCTCTGTCGCCCTGCACGCGGACTGCTTCGATTGGCTGCGCGATTGCCTACCTGAAAGCCTCCATGCGATTGTGACCGATCCGCCGTATGGAGTGAAAGAATTCGAGTCCGAGCAGCTTCAGAAGAAAAATGATGGCAAAGGCGGCATTTGGCGGATTCCGCCATCGTTCGACGGACACACACGCGCGCCACTGCCGCGCTTCACGGCGTTGAACGCCAAAGAATTGGATACGCTCCGCGCTTTCTTCCTGCGCTGGACGCAGCTTGTCGTCCCGGCGCTCAAGCCCGGCGCACAGGTGTTCATTGCGACCAATACCCTCATGTCGCAGATCGTATTTAGCGCGCTGATCGAAGGCGGCTTAGAATTTCGCGGGCAGATCATCCGGCTCGTGCGCACCTTTCGCGGCGGGGATCGTCCCAAGAATGCAGAGGACGAATTTTCGGGCGTGTGTACGTTGCCGCGTGCCGCGTATGAACCATGGGGCTTGTTCCGTAAACCGCTTCCGGCGGGCGTGACGGTGGGCGGCTGTTTGCGCCTCCATCAAACGGGTGGCTTGCGGCGCAACCCCGATGGTACGCCGTTCACCGATGTGATTGAAAGCACCCGCACATCGAAACAAGAACGCGGGATCGCCCCGCATCCTAGTTTGAAACCACAGGCGTTTTTACGCCAATTGGTCTACGCCGCGCTGCCATTGGGCGAAGGCGTCATACTTGATCCATTCATGGGATCGGGATCGACCATCGCGGCGGCAGCGGCAGTTGGCTATCGCGCGATTGGGATTGAACGCCATGCGGAGTATTTTCAGATGAGCGCGGCGGTGATCCCGAAACTGCGCGACATCAGCGTCAAGGGGATCAGTCCATCGCAGCTTTCGCTCCCGTTTGAATAGCTCAGGGGCTGGCTCGATAAATCCAATTCGCATTCATCTTCGCATAGCCCGAACGCAGTACGCTGGCGGTCGGCGTGCGGCGGCTGGTTTCAGAGCGTCCTGACACACCCCAATCTACTTTCGTCAACTGCGCGCCACTCACTGAGAGAAACCGAAATGAGCGTGGTGGCAGTTCAGCCGCTGTGTCGGGTTGCGCGCTGCTCTCGAACACGAACACCATTAGCCACACATCTTCAGCGTTATGTCCCTGCCAACCGCTGCGATAGCGCGATGCTTTGATTTCGATGCCGTATTCGCCATGCAAAACAGCATTGTTGGGGTAAACATCAATCGGAATGAGATCAGGATGCCCGTTGTGATGTCGATTCTTGACCAACGTCGGACAATATTTCGTGATCGCTTGGTGCATAAATTCCCCCAACGAGGCTGCTAAAATTCGCTTGCATCATCATCATTTCGAGCCGTTGCAAACCGCGTTCGTTCAATTGGAGATTGATGAAGCCCAAAAAATCGAGCCAATCGAACATCGCCTGCTCGATCTGCCCAATGGTGCAGCCATAAGGGATATCGCACGCCGAATTAAAGACGCCATTCGACAACGGAATAGGCGTACAAGCACTACGTTCGAGCAGATCGCGCTCCATACTTATCCCCCCGCCCCTGGCGCGATCAGTGCCGCAATCCGCCGCTGCGCCTCCGCCCCTTCCGCGTCCCCGACTGCCAGCGGCGCGCCCGCCTCCAAATCGACCTCCGCCGCGCCCGCCTCCAACACCGCCAGCATCCGCTTGGCGATGCGCGCTTGATCGGCGGCGCTGTACGAGTCGAAGTTGACCGGATACGCGGCGTAATCAACCGACTCCAGCCCGTACAACATTTCTTCAAACGTTTTCCGATAGACCACGCCGAAATCGAAATCAATCCGATCTGTGCCGTTCAAGGGAATCGTCACCGTTGGGATCGGTTGATCGACG
>Ga0163147_10002176_pt1 | contig 28331 bp, 21 predicted proteins | sample OliLakLV19MP6G1_FD_148597 | JGI IMG/M metagenome (GOLD analysis project Ga0163147, IMG submission 148597) | Freshwater microbial mat bacterial communities from Lake Vanda, McMurdo Dry Valleys, Antarctica- Oligotrophic Lake LV.19.MP6.G1 | ecosystem: Environmental > Aquatic > Freshwater > Lake >...
GCAGTTTATGTAGTCAATATTTTTGAATTATTTTAGGACTTCATCTAATGTCTTTTTAAATTCGTTTTCGTTTGCATAGTTATAGAACGGAACGGCTGTAATTAAATATGTGTCTGTATGAATTTTAACGGTTTTTTGTTCTGCTCTAATTTCTTTCAAAAAGTCCTCTTTCCATTTGTCGTGAGCAACCAAGTGAGCACCTTTAGGCTCAATGAAAACTTGATAAGTCAACTCTTCACCTTCATTTTGTTTGCAGAATAAGACAAAGTCAGGTTCAAATGCCCGTCCGAGTTTATCAATGATTTTGATTTCTCTTTCGTTACGGATTAAATAAATGTCCTTGAATTTTTGTCCTAAACTTTCAAATCGTCTGGCAAACATTGCTACAAATGATTTTTCTTCGCTTGTTCCATAGTTTGCATTGTAAACATACCAAGGCTCATTTGCTACAAGCGTTTCTTGTCCATCTGCTCTCTCGCTGTCTTTGTAAACTTTGATTTCCTTGTCTTTGAAAACCTTGTGAACATATTCTTTGATGTAGTCTGAACCTTCAAACTCTGTCAAGTTCGATTTTATTTCCATTTCAATAGATTGCAAAAGTCCTTGAATTGCTAATAAAAAATCGCGGTTTGAAATTTTTGTAAGACTTGTTTTTGAAGCATTGAAAGTAATTTCTAAACCGCCTAAATAGTCTTTGCTATCAATAAAGTTTGAAAGTGATTCTACATTAGGGAAAAACCTTTCTAAACTGTCAAAGTAGAAATATGGATTTTGTGCCAATGCAAAACGAATGATATGTTTTGGAATAGCTGAAACTTTAATGTCTTTGCTTTCTATCTTTTCGGTAGTGGTTTCTTCTTCTTTACTAAATGCACTTGAAACTGTGCCTGAAGCCGATGAAGGTGTAAAAGCAAAATTGCGTTTTGAAACTCCTAAGTCTGCAAACGATTTTACATTGTTGTAACTTTTTTCAATTTTTTTATTGAATACAACTTGACCAGTTTTGTAAAACTCAGTTTCCTTAAAGTCCAATTTCAGAGTAAGTTGTTTTGTTACCAACTTATCTTCATCCTCATAAATTCCTGATTCAACAAGGGCTTTCTTCAATTCCGAAATATATCTGCTGTCCTCTTTTGTATGGTAATAAAGTTCTTCAAGTATTTTCAAATCGTTGGCTTGGTCGTCATCATACTTTCGAGTGAACTTGTCTTGTCCTTCTTCTAAGGCAAACGGAAAATATCTTGCTCCTCGTCCAATTAGTTGTGCTTCTGAAAGTGTTGTTGCTCCAACTGTTGTATTTGTTCCTCCTGTATTTTGTCCTTCGTATAAGCGAACAATATCAAACAAATTCAAAACGTCCCAACCTTCATTTAATTTTTGAACGGCAAATACGGCTCGGATAGGATTGTTTTCATCTTCCAAAGTGTTTAAAAGCAACTGATTCTTTTCTGCTTCTTCATCATTGTTTGCACTAATACAATTTTCAAAACGAAAATTTGATTTTATTCTTCTTGAAATTTCGGCTGATGAAATAATTATTGAATCAAAGAAGTTGAACGCTTTTTGAACTATTGAAACTGTCGCTGTATTTCTTATTTGGTCAACCAATTGAGCTGACATTAAATCAATAAGATTATGGAAATTAACTTTGTTTTGTTCCGATTCTTTGATTGTCTTTTTTGCTTTAAAAAGAATTACAGGCTTTAAATTGATGTTGTTGGCAGTTGCCAATTCTTGCCGATACAAGTTTAAAATCAATGCTTGTATGATCCGTTCTTGCTCGTCATAGAAAGACCTTACAAGATTGATTTCTTTAGAATATTTGTCAATTCTAAATTGGGCTAGGTCGTATTTGAAAATAACCTTGTCTTGATATTTTTTTAAAATCTCGGCATTGTCATAGTCAAGTGTAGCAGTAAATTCTAAAAGTATGTTGTCGAAATTCTGATTGAGAATTTCAATTACAGTTCCTTCCCAACTGCCAAATAAAGCACCGTTGTTCTTTGTTGCTGAACTTAAATGGTGTGCTTCATCAGCAATAAGCACCATTTTCTTGTCCTTAAAATCTTCGAAAGTAACGCTGTTTTCTTTGGTGGTGTTTAAGTCAATGTGCAGTTGCTGAATTGTTGTGAATTTGATATTGATGTTTTTATCATCAGCACTTTCAAAGGTGTCTGTTTCCTTTATGTAAACTTCTTTTCCGTCAATTACTATTTTGTCATTGAACAAATATTTTGAAGCTTGTGGATTCAAAAAATTGTCTTTCGTTTTCTTGATGATATTGTTTGAGTTTACGAAAAACAAAAAGTTTCTAAACCCTTTTTCATACAAATAAAGCATCAAGCCAGCCATTACCAATGTCTTTCCGCTTCCTGTTGCCATATTGTATAACAAGTGAAACGGTTTTTTTGGTCTGCCTTCAAAATCTTCATTGTGGCAAAGTATGTATCGCTGAAACGATTCTATTTGGTAAGGTCGCTGACCAAATCCTGATTTTAGATTATCAGTAATGTAATTGGGAACTGGTGTTTGTTTTATTGTTCTTTCACCAAAGTAACCCTTAACTGTTTCGTGTAAAAAACTCATTGGATTACTTTTTTAATTGGTAAAAATCTTGTGTTACTTTCTTTTCTTCTGTTGAAACGGCAAAGTCTTTATCGTTTAGCGAAGAAAGATTTACATACAATTGGTTTTTGTCTAACAACTCAACCAAATGTTGTTTCTGTCCTGCTAATGGCAAGGCTTTAAATTCTTCAATATGTTCCTCTTGCTTTTGCAAATCCACATTGTAGTTGAGGAAAGATTTAGCTTTCATTTCTGCCCAAATTTTCAATACTGCTTTTGTATCTTTTGCTGATTCTATTTCCTCAATAAAAGTTTGATTGTATTTTTTAAGTTCGAGATAAACAAATTCTCCGCCACCCTTCCATTGCACATCTTCTTCAGTGGAGATACCAGAATTATCGCCTTTTATAACATTCTTTAATCTTTCAACGCTATCATTTTCTCCATAGTTCAGTTGTTCAATACCAATAAATTGCCTTTTCATTTTATGAGCAACAGAAGCAGTTGTTCCGCTTCCTAAATGATAGTCCATTACAATGTCGCCCTCTTTTGTGACTAATTGAATTATTCTTTTTAATAATTTTTCAGGCTTTTTCCCATTTGCTAAATCTACTCCACCTTCTTTATTCAGATTAATTGTGCTTATATCAGTCCAAAAATCGCAAATATATTCATCAATATAATCAGCAAGAAAAAGCATTTGTTTCCCTTCCCACCAAACATAATCAAGCCCTTGCTTAGATTTCACTAATGCAATTTTTCCCTTAACAGTTAGATTTTCAAAAGACTTGTTGTTTGTTCTATAAACAACCCTTTCCGTATTTTCTAATTGAAATTTTTTAACAGATTCATCATCAGTTTCTAATCCTTGCTTTTTCAAATAATCTGTTATTGAAGTAATAATCCAATTTTCAGCAGGGTCATTATAATTTTCAATAACTTTTTTATAATACTTTAGATAGGCATCAAGTTTGTTCCCTTGTGATTCCTTTTTTATTTTGATAGGATTTAATCTTGACGTATTACTTTTTCTATATGATAAGATAAACTCTTTTATTTTTGGAAGTTTTTTATCTACGTGTGCCATTTTCACGCCCGATGCTTCACTCATTTTTACAGCAATAATGTTTACAGCATTTTCTCTATTGAAAACTTCATCGCAAAGTATTTTTAAATAACCCAATTGGTAGTCGTCAATTTGAATAAAAAAGAAGCCTTCATCGCTTAGTAATTCCTTTGCAATTTCAAGGCGGTTTTTCATAAAAGTCAACCAAGTTGAATTTTTAAAATTATCATTATAAAATGCGTCCGCATCTCTATTGTATGGAGGGTCTATGTATATCAGTTTTACTTGTCCTGCAAATTCTTTTTTTAATGAATGTAGGGCTAAAAGGTTATTGCCTTTTATAATCAAGTTGTCAGTAATAATTCCTTCTTTGTTTCGGTTAAATTTGTCTAATGATTTTTCACCTTTTGCAGTGTAGCGTTTGGTGTTGGTTAAAACCTTCGGTTCTAAAAGTTGGGTAATTTCATCTTGTGCAAGTGTTTCATTAAAAAATATTTCTTCTCGTTTGTCTTCTTCACGGCTTTGTCCTCCTTCTAAAACACAGTCTTTAAAAGGCCAAACCAAAGCAACTTCGTTGCGTTGTCTCAAATATTTTCCGTCAATGTTTAACCCTACTTTGTTTTTGTATGAAGTATAGCTGTCGTTCAAATAATTTTTTTGCTCCAAAAATTGTATGAACAAAGATTGATTAAAAACCAAAACGCTTTTAATTTCAAGAAAGAATTTTGCTTTCAGTTCTTTGTCATCCAGCAACAAACCAATAAGTTCAGCATCATAATTCTGTGCTTTATTTATTACAACCCATTTTTTTAGTTCTCCGTTGTCGGTAACGTAGTTTGGTTCTTTTTTAAGTTGCTTTTCAAGTGTTAGATATAGTTCCATTTATTTCATTTTTATAAATTTGTATTTTCCAATTTAACAAAAATTCCGTGTCGTTAATTCACAAAAAAAAGAAACTTTCATTATTTTGAACCTGTCTTCTAATGTTGCTTTAAAGTTTGGCTTTATACTTGGCAGTGAACACCCCTCCAGTTAGACATTTCGACAAGTTCAATGACCTTAATTTGTTGAAAGGGATAGTGTAAATTGATGAGTTATAAGCTAAATAGAACTCTTAACTCATTACTTGTTTCTAATTGCTCTAAAGCCTACTGATTTATATGTTGAGTCTGTGTCAATTTGGCGATTGCTTGAGCGAAGTCTTGCTTTACCAGAGGAATAGCCGCCACCTCTTTGCACTCTTCGTGTACCTATTGTTGGGCCAGTTGGGTCTTGTTGTGGTGAAGTTTCGTAATATTTGTCGTCATAATAATCCCAGCACCACTCCCAAATGTTGCCATGCATATCTGCTAAGCCGAATGGGTTTGTTATTTTTTGACCAATTGAGTGGGGTTTATAAGCACTATTAATGTTGTACCAAGCTGCTAAGTTTAGTTCGCCACTATAATCGCCAGTGGTGTTTGCTCGGCAAAGGTATTCCCATTCAGCTTCTGTGGGCAATCGCCAACCCTTTGCAGTTGGGTCGAATGTTACATTTGTTCCAATAATCTTATAGCAGCTATCTAAATTGGATATTAGAGAAAGTTTATTGCAGAATCGAATTGCGTCAAGCCAGGAAACTCCTTCCACGGGATAGGCAGGGCTTACGTTTTGTGATGGATTGTTATTCATTACTATGCTGAAAAGCTTTTGGCTCACTTCATATTTCATAGCAATTAAATCATAGCTAAGTTTCACTTTGTGGACTGGTTGCTCGTCGAAGCTACCAAGGTCGGAACCCATCATAAATTCACCAGCAGCCACTGCAACAATTGGAATTGGAGGCAATTGCTCTATTTGAATTGGGATTTTATTGCTTGTGTCAGTATCTATCAGCACAGATATAGTGGAGCTTACAGCACCTTTCGGTACTTCCAAACGAATATACCCGCCAGCCCATTCGACACAATTGGTAGAAAGGATTTTTATGTCGTTGTTTATTTGAATATATGACTTGCTTGAGCTTAAACCAAAGTTTTTCCCTATGATAATCAGGGTGTCGCCCACGTGGGTGGTGTCTTTGGAAACTTTGGTAATCAATGGCAGACCACCCATCTCTGGCTTCGATATGGGGTCGCTGCAAGAAATGGCTAGCAGTATTAGAAAAACAATATGTAAAATGTGTTTTTTCATTAACTCTAAAATTAAGAATATTTCATTAAATTTTTGTTATTAAAGACACTTTTATCTAAACAAAATGGAAAGTTTTAATAAAATCAAGAAATTCACTCGTTTCTTTTGTGTAATTTTGGAAATATTTAGAGTACAATGTCCGCAATTAAATTAGAAAATATCAACAAAGTTTACCCAAATGGGCACACTGCACTGAAAGACATATCTTTTGAAGTAGAGAAAGGTGAATTTTTGGTGATGGTTGGCCCGAGTGGTTGTGGCAAATCATCTCTATTGAGAATGATTGCTGGACTTGAGGATATTTCTAGCGGAAATTTATTCTTCGATAGCGAAAAGATAAACGATAAAGAACCAAAAGATAGAAATATTGGAATGGTTTTTCAAAACTATGCACTCTATCCACATTTGACTATTGCTGAGAATCTGGCTTTCCCACTGACAATCAAAAAAGAAAAGAAAGAGATAATCAAACGGAAAGTGGAAGAAGTAGCGAAAATGTTAGATTTGGAATTGTACCTTAATCGCAAACCAAAAGAGCTTTCTGGCGGACAAAGGCAGCGAGTAGCTTTGGGCAGAGCATTAATAAAGCATCCTGCTGTTTTCCTTTTCGATGAGCCACTTTCTAATTTAGATGCAAAATTGCGAATGTCAATGCGTGGAGAAATCACTCGATTGCATAGGGAAGTTGGAGCGACATCAATTTATGTAACCCACGACCAAGTGGAAGCAATGACGATGGCAGATAAAATCGCCATATTGAAACTCGGAATATTGCAGCAATTCGGCACTCCAGAACAAATTTATAATAGCCCAGCAAATTTATTTGTTGCAGAATTCATTGGCTCACCGCAGATTAATATTTTCAGTGGTACTTTGCAAAATGGTATTTTCAATGAAGATAAAGCAAAGGTTAGTTTTCAAGTGAAATCTGTACACGAGGGCAAAGTGCTTTTAGGGATTCGACCAGAGCATTTGTATTTGGAGGAGTTGGCTGGAGCTGAAAAAATAGAAGTTGATGTAACGAATGCTGAATATTTAGGAAATGAAACATTGGTTTATTTCCAAGTGAGTGGCAGGGATTGTTGCATTCGAACAGGCAAGAAGATTCACGGAACTAAGTTCCAAAATAATGACAAGTTAACAGTTTATTTAGATTCATCTAAATTACTTTTTTTCGATTCAAGCACAGAGACATTAATACAATAAGATTATGCTTTCAATAAATAATATATCAATCCATTTTGCTGGACGTACCCTTTTCGATAACGTTACTTTTGCAGTACGTGAAAGAGAACGTATTGGTTTAATTGGTCGTAATGGTAATGGAAAATCCACATTACTTAAAATAATAGCTGGACTTCAAACACCTGAAAAAGGTAATGTTGCTATTCCAAACGAATACGAAGTGGGCTATTTGCCACAAGAAGGCGGCTCAAATTCCGAAGCAACTGTTTTTGAAGAAACAGCAACAGCTTTGATAGAAATCAAATCTCTAGAAGATAAGATTAATTACATCACCGAGCAATTGGGTATCAGAGATGACTATGAAACTGATTCTTATTTTCAATTAATCCACGATTTGACTGAAGCTCAAGAGCGTTTCGATATATTGGGTGGCAATACTGCCGAAGCTGAAATTGAAAAAATACTAATTGGGCTTGGATTTTTAAGAGAAGAATTCACTAAAAAGGTTCGAGAGTTTTCTGGCGGTTGGCAAATGCGTATTGAGCTAGCTAAGTTACTTTTGCGTAAGCCAAACTGTATTTTATTAGATGAGCCAACGAATCACTTGGATATTGAGTCCATCTTCTGGCTTGAAGATTTCTTAAAAGAATATTATGGAGCAATATTAATTGTATCCCACGATAAACGCTTTTTGGATAACGTAACAAATCGCACAATAGAAATATCAATGGGCAAGATTTACGATGGTAAATTCCCATATACGGCATTTATTGAATCTCGTTCGGCACAAAGAGAATTGCAATCGGCTTCTGCTAAAAATCAACAAAAGCAAATTGCTCAAATGGAGAGATTTGTCGAAAGGTTTAAAGCAAAAGCTACATTCGCTTCTCGAGCTCAATCTAAGCAAAAAATGATTGACAAAATAGATAGAATTGAAGTGGACGAAGAGGACAATTCATCAATCAGATTCCAATTCCCGGAAGCACCAAGAAGCGGAAGGGTAATAGTGGAAGCTAAGAACGTAACTAAATCCTACGATGGTAAAAAAGTAGTTCTGAAAGGAATAGATTTTGCACTTGAGCGTGGCGATAGAGTTGCTTTTGTTGGAAAGAATGGGGAAGGTAAATCTACTTTTGCCAAAATATTAGCTGGAGCTGAAAGCTATGAAGGCGAAATTGAAATTGGACATAATGCACAATTGGGATACTATGCCCAACAGCAAGCCCATTTGCTTGAAGGCGACTCAACTGTATTCGATATTATAGATATGGCAGCCAAGGGCGATATGCGTGGCAAAATACGCTCATTGCTTGGTGCTTTCTTATTTAGTGGCGATAGCGTTTATAAAAAAGTACGAGTTCTTTCAGGTGGAGAGAAATCTCGTTTATCTCTTGCCAAATTATTACTTGAGCCAATCAATTTCCTAATAATGGATGAGCCAACGAATCACTTGGATATGACTGCAAAAGAGATGCTTAAAAATGCTCTTTTGGATTACCAAGGTGCTATGGTGATTGTTTCCCATGATAGGGAATTTTTGGAAGGATTGACTAATAAAACTGTTGAATTCAAACAAGGTATAACTAAAGAATTCCCAGGCGACATTCGTGAATACTTAGAATATCAAAAAATGAATTCGTTAATTGAATTGGATATGAATAAATCAGCGAAAAAAGCTGAAACAAAAATAAAACAATTCGATAATGATCAAGATAAACAAAAAGAAATTAATAAGCTAGAAAAGTTAATCAAAGAAAATGAATTGCAAATAGCTGAATTTGAATCATTGGTAAAGGATTTGGAGAAACAATATGCAGACCCAGCTATATTCCAAAATGAGTCAAAAAGCAAAGAACTATCCCAAAAGATAGCTCAAACTAAATCGAAACTTCAAGCAAAAGAGCAAGAATGGGAATTAAATTCAAATAGCTTAGATGAGCTAAAGATTAATTAATTATTTTTTCCCCTTTGCATAATCCAATGCTTTTTGGATAAACATATCCAATGCTGGTTTTGTACTTGCAACAAGTTTATTCGTATCTACTAAAATATCGGGCTCAACTGGGCTCGATATTTTTTTTATACCACCATCAAGTTTCAAATAAAAATCAGAAACAGATACCGACAAATTATAATCGCCAAGGGTAGTCAAACTAGCTACATCCCAAAAGCATCCAGCTGACTTTTTACCAATTATTCGCACGTTTAAATTTGTTTTGGCTATCAGTGAAATTGCTTCCGAATAACCAATTGTTTTCTCGTCTATTAAAAATATAATAGAGTCTGAAACAGAGCTTTTCACCAATGATTTGATTTTCGGATTGATAGATTTTTTGCTTATATACTGTTTTTCTGGTTTGGTATAATGATATGTTTGCCAATTGTAATTATTGATTTCTTTGGTGCTTAAGTATGACAAGAAGTATTCCGAAAGCAATGATACCCCACGGAAATCGAATATAATAGACTTAGCTGGTTGATTTTTTAATTTTTCCATAAAGCCACGTAAGTAGTAATCATCGCAGCGTGTTGCGTCCACATAGTAAATTCCAGATGTGTCCAGCAAAGCTATCATATCTGGCTTTGTGTTTGGCACATCTATCGGATAAATAGAATAATTCAATTCTATTTCTTTCGGTTCATTTTCAAAACTATCATCAACATTCTTTTTCAATATTGTTAATTTCAGCAATTCGCCCGTTTTGCCAAATCGCAGAGTCGCCATAGCTTTGGCATTGCTCAATTCAATATTTTGTGAATAAAAGAATTTGGCTATACTATTGATTTCTTCAAATGCAGGTTTGCCATTAATTTCAATCACTTTGCTGCCAACTAAGCTATTATATTTAGATTTGCCTGTGGTGTAATCCTCTGAGATAATCAATTGATTGCCAACAACAGCCCAATTAATACCTGCACTCAACAGAGTGGCTTCGTTGGAATTCCAAATTCTTGCTAAGGCATCTTTTTCAATCATCAAAAATGAGTTTAGAATGTATTTTAAAGAGTTGTCGTTAATATTGTCTTCTACTGCTTTTAAGTAAAATGTGAAAGCTGAATCCAATTTTTTAGTATCGTTATTAGTTTTACTAAACTGATACATTTGGCTATAAAGATAAATTCCAAGTGCAATTCTATCTTCAGCAAAGTCGCAATCAGTGTGTGCTTTAAGCTTGTATCTGTTTGGATTAGCAGGCACTGGCAATGAACGAGTTTGGTTTGCACTAACCACAAGAGGATAGGCAACAAATAGATTTGGATTGTTTGAAACTTGTGCTGAATAAGTATAATCCAAATCAGCAAATTTTATAACTGCACTAGTATCGCTAATAATTAATAGCGATTGTTTGCCTTCTGCTTTTTCTTTTGTATCAATTACCAAATCATAGCCAGCAGACTTTACAGTTGGTTGCTCGCTCCATTTCTGTAATTTATCTATTATTGGCATTTCGAAATCACCATTAATTAATTGGTATTTAACTCCATTGTTTTCTTCCAAATATACATTGTCGAACCAAGCTTTACCATCGCCATAAAGCACTAATCCGACTCTTAGTTTTTGAGCATCGGCAGGGAATTCAATATCTCGAGTATATTCTTTCCATTCTTTGGAAGTGATTGGAGCATCTTCCATTTTTATTTTAATATCAGTGTCATCTTCTTTTCTGTCTATTCTCACCCAAACCTGTGCATTAGAGCTAAGCCCAATCAAATCTGTTTTTGCTCAAAATTTCAGTTTCAATTTCTTTCCAGCCATCAGTTTTGCATCCATCACGTGGAATGTAATCCCTTCCTGCGGATGTTGAGATTCATAGAGATTAGTGATTTTAGAAGAGAAAAAGCTATTCCCAGCTGGATTGAATAAAGTATTATGTTGCCAAGAAATTGCAATATCATTAAGAGATGCATCATTAGGTAAATTCAATTTATCTAATTTCTCATTGCTAAATTTTGCAAGAGGCGCTATATCCGAAAAGAAATCTTTAAGGAAATTCATCAAGTTGCTATTATTTTCCAAGTTTAATACAGACTTAACTCCTTTCAATAGTAGATAGTCTTGATTGGACTTTTCAGCTTCATCGCTAGGGTAGTAGAAACATAAATTAGAATATGTCTTAGCAAAAGTTATTATGTTAGAAATGTTTTCATCGCTGAGCGATATTTCTTTAGAACGTTTAATTCCCGATTCATCTACTATTTTAATATTAGCCGCATCGAGATATGCAAAACCGCTACCTTTAAGTGCTAATCCAATATTAATTGTTTGAGCATTTTCACTAATTCTTGCCTCAATTTGTATTGGTTTCCATTCTTCTAAAGTGGAGCTATCAGTGCTGATTTCCGATTCAGATGTTTTCGCATCTTTCAAAAAAGTTCTAATATAAAGCTTAGCATTGCCATCGTTGAAGTATAGCCCTTTCACATAAGCAGAAAATATAATTTTTTTCCCTTTGTAACGTGAAGCATCTAAATTTTGGAAGGCAGATGTGTAATTAGCTTTGTCTTCAATTTGTTCATATTCATCTTTGCCAATTGTAAATTCCAAGCATTTCTTTCCTTCAAAAGGTGCAAGGGTACTTGTAGTAAGTTTATAGCCTGCTTTTTTGACTTTGGGAGTTGTCTCCCAGCCACGTGGCATAGCTCCAACACTACTTTCTTCTAAGTTTAAATTCATTGGCTGAAGTAAAGCACTTTCTGCAAAGCTTACAGATATAATAGTGAAGGCAATAGTAAAATACGATAAAATTTTATTTCTCAATGACATTTGAAATGCTCGAAAGGTTGTGAACAGTTATTACAATAATAAAGAGCTTTGCAAGCAGTTGCTGCAAATTCCGATTTTTTAATTGTGTTTTGCGAATTGCAAAATGGACAATTTAATATTACTTCTGGTTTCAATATTGTGAAGAATCCATCTTCCGATTTGCCAACTGGCGGAGCAATGCCAGACTGACGCATTCTTTCTTTAGCATCGTCGCTCATCCAGTCTGTAGTCCAAGGCGGATCGAAAACAAAGTCCACACTGAAATTATCAATTCCATTTTTATTGAGTGCCAATTCAATATCTTCTTTAATCACACTCATAGCAGGGCAGCCAGAGTATGTTGGAGTAATCTTTACAATTAGCTTATCGTTTTCTTTATAAGCATCTCTCAAAATTCCCATATCAAAGATAGATAGGGCTGGTATTTCAGGGTCTTTCACTTCCTCTAATATAGAGAAAATGTAATCTTTTAATTCTATTTCAGTACTTATATTTTCCATTTTTTGAAAGACGCTATATAAAATTATTTAATGCAATTATTTGCTACGTACCGAAAAGAATAGATAAACTATAGCCCCAGAAATTATACCTAAAATAGTTGGTTCTGCCACTTTCTGCCAAAGTGTTCTTTCTTGCTGTGGTATGATTTGCTGTACGAAATCTCCACTAAGTTTGTTTCTACCTTTTGTAAACACTATCTCTTTATTTTCAATATTGCTTAATTCTGATAATGGCAAAATGTCATCGAAATCTTCTGAATAAACTTTGCGAACTCCAAGAGTATCTGTCCCAGCAATTGTGAGCTTAATAGAGCGAATGAATCTTTGTGAGTTTTTTCCAAAAGGCAAGTAATTAATTTCCTGATCGAAAGCGAAATATTTCACTTTGCTTTCGCACTCTCTATCGAAGCTGAATTTCATCGCTATTTCGTCTGCTTTTGCCTTCCAGTAAGAAGTAAAACTAGGAACTTCTATCATTTCTAAACTAATTTCTGGTTTGCAACCATTCTTTTTATAAATGCTAATTAGTAAATTGGAAGTTAATGAATCAATTATTTCGCTATTCTGTTTCACTTGTGCTTCTAAGCCCGGAGCGAGAAATATTATTAGCAAAGAAATAGCAATAAATTGCATTTCAATTACCCAATTTGTTCAATTTGTTTCGCAGTTCGGAAAGTGCATCAAATAGCTCTTTGTCGTCCCAATAGCTGCTTGGGCGAATTCGCAAACCTCTTCTGCGTGATTTCAGTTTAACAAGGAAAAGGTTCTTGTTCTCTCTGGTTTGTAATTTGCTTTCTCTACCAACGAATATTTTTTTTATGTCTTGCAAACTATAAGTTTTTTCTGCAAATCTAGTTTTAATTTTAAAGTAGTCTTCACCCACTATAAGTTGCTTGTTTCTAACAATTGAAAATAGGTAAGCTATAACCGAAACACAAATAAAAATTGCAAACAGCATAACCATTGGGTCTTGAATGTTAAAATTCAAAGACTTTGAACCAATCGAACCAGAGAGTATAGAGAAAGTAACAAGCACAATCAAATAGATTACAATTGCTTGCCAATAAAAGTCTAATCTTTGGTAGAATATTTTTTCGTTTGCAGTTTCCACGTATTTCTTTGTTTACTTATTTATAATAATATTTCTAGTAAAATCTGCCGTTGGGCTTGTCGAAACGGCTGATTCTTTCTGCTTCGTATGGTTTCGACAATACCACCTCCGTCTGCTTCGCAGCCACCTCCGCCAGCGGAGGATAAAAGTTTAAAAGTGTTTCTACCAATGCTGGTCAAATACAGCATTTGCAAAATTAATCAATTTAATCTAAACTTATCTCGCCTTTTGCAATTTTATCTATAGTTTCAGGGTAAAGTTTGTGTTCAGCTATAAGCACTTTAGCAGCTAAAATCTCGGCTGTATCTTGAGGCAAAACTTGAACTTCTGCTTGAGCTAAGATTTTTCCAGAATCATATTCTCCATTAACTAAATGTACAGTTGCACCTGAAATTTTTTCGCCTGATTCAACCACTGCTTTATGCACATTCATTCCAAACATTCCTTCGCCTCCAAACTTAGGCAACAATGCAGGGTGTATATTAACAATTCTATTCCTGAAACGAGCAATTAAATTGTCGTCAATCTTTTTCATATAGCCAGCAAGTATTATTAATTCTATTTCGTTACCTTTCATTATGTTTGCAATTTCATTTCCTATCTCAGACTCTGGGAAAAGCTTTGTGCTAATGTGGAAAGTCTTAAGACCAGCTGTTTTAGCTTTATCTATTATTGGTGCTTGAGAATTATTTGAGATTAGCACTTTAGCTTCGGCTTGCACACTACCATTTGCAATACCATCTAATATTGCTTGCATGTTCGAGCCATTGTGCGAACCCAGAAAACCAATTTTTAACTTATTAATTGCCATAATCTCCTAATACTTCAATTTCTACTTCCGCCACTCCATCGCCTATCATAGCCAATGCTGTTGCTGCGGCTTTGGATAAATCTATAATTCTATCGTCCACAAAAGGACCTCTATCATTTACTCTCACTGTAATTTGTTTGCCATTTTTCAAATTAGTTATAAGTAGTTTAGTATTAAATGGTAATTCACGATGTGCTGCTGTAAATACAGATTGGTCGAAAGTTTCGCCGTTTGCAGTTTTTCTGCCATCGAATTTATCGGCATAGAACGATGCTTTGCCACGGTAAATTTTTCCTGCATCTGCTCCAAGCTTTGTTTCTTGATTGCCATTTTTAGGAATGCTGCTACCCTTGCCCGATTTGGCAATTTTACTTGAGTATCTAACTTCCACACTACAAGAAGCCAATCCATAGATTATCAAAACCCAAATCGAAATATTTCTTAAAAAAATTCCCAATCTACTAAAGAAGTTTGTTAAGGTTTTGTCTGCGAAGCTGGTCTATAATTTCTTTGACTCGTTCGCTTTCGCCTCTTTTGCAAATAAAGACTGCATCATCGCTTTCTATAACAACTAAATCGCTAACTCCCACAAGACCAATAGTTTTTTTGTTTGTCATAACAATTGAGTTTGAAGTATCCACACCAATCACATCGCCTTCAAAAAAGTTATTGCGTGAATCTTTCATTGATAGTCGATAAAGCTCATCCCAATTGCCCAAATCACTCCAGCCAAATTTACCTGGAATTATAAACAAATCATCTGTTTTTTCCATCAAACCATAATCTATAGATATAGAATTGATTTGTTTATATGTGAATTCCACAGAAGTAATGTAATATTCGGAAAATAGATATTGGCTTAAGTTTTTGAATTGTGCAAAGTATTCGGGTAAATATTTTTCAAGTTTTTCGGCAAACACATTAAATTCTACTGCAAAAATCCCAGTATTCCAAAGGAAATCACCACTTTCTATAAAACGTTTTGCTGTTTCCATATCTGGCTTTTCAGCAAATACATTAGTTTGGCGAACACCTTTTTCAAATAGTTCTCCGAGCGAATCCTTGTCTTCATTGATTTGCACATAGCCATATTGAGTGCCAGGTCTTGTGGGCGTTATTCCTATTGAAGCTATCCCTTTGGTTTGGCTTGCAGTTTCAGCCGCCAAATCCAACGATGCAAAAAATTCTGTATCATTCTTAATTATATGATCCGAAGGAATAGTCAATAAAACATCATTGGAGCTATATTTATTTTTAATTGTAATGTGGGTGAGCAAAAGTGCAGGCAAAGTGTTTCTGCCAAATGGCTCGAGAATTAAATTAGATTTTGGTAAGTCTGGCAATTGCTCTAAAGTTATTTTTTCGAGCGATGAATAAGTGACCACGAAAATATCTTCTTTAGGTAAATATTGCAAAAGTCTGTCGTAAGTCTGGCGGACTAAACTTTTCTCGCCAATTAAACTCATAAATTGTTTGGGGTGCGAAGCTGTACTTTTGGGCCAAAGTCTTGCTCCAATACCACCAGCCAATATAATTGCTACTTTTTTCATTCACAAATTCCAGAATAAGTTTTAAATTTGAGTTTTCTTAGATATTCAAATTTACTTGTTTTTAAATTGAAATAATGAAAAATTGAATTTGTTTTTTATATTTTAGCAACTTAATTAAATGCAAAAATTATTTGAAAGATAAATTTTTAAAAGTATCCGAGGATTTGCGAACATATTTCGCTATCACAAAAACTGAGCTGATCATAGCATTTATGCTGTGTTTTGGTCTGATAGTTGGCATTGTTCTCAATTGGTTCGATATGGGAGTAAAAGCCAAAAGAGCCAAAGAAATTGAGCATGTGATACAAATTGCCGATAGTTTGGCTCGTGCCGATAGCATTCTTGCGTTGAATGATTCATTGGCAATTCTCAATCCCGATGAAGCTGATAGTCCGTTTGCAACATACAAAAAGAAAGAATTACCCAAAGAAATTATAAATATAAACTCCGCAAGCTTAGAAAAGCTAACTCAATTGCCAGGTGTGGGACAAAAAATGGCAGAGCAAATATTGGAACACAGAAAACTGCACAAGTTTAAATATAAGAAAGACTTAATGAATGTGAAAGGTATTGGTAAAAAGAAATTTGCTAAGTTAGAACTATACATTTCTGTGGAATAATTTAGCTTTTTGAAAATAATGTTTTTTTATTTTAGAAAAATCTCGTATTTTTGTAATCTAAAGTTTTTAAATAGGTAAAGAAAAAGATGGCAAAGAAAGGACATAGAATACAAGTAATTTTAGAATGCACAGAAGCTAAAACGGAAGGCAAACCATCTTCTAGATATTCTACACAAAAAAACAAACAAAATACTCCTGATAGAATTGAAATGAGAAAGTACAATCCTTTCTTACGCAGACATACAATTCATAAAGAAATCAAGTAATTCTTGATTTTTATAAAAAAGTTTTTTTTAGAAGCCATTCGAGTAATTGAATGGCTTTTTTCTTTTTCTAATCTCTTCAAAACCATTCGATTGAGCCATAGCAACTTAAAATTTGAATCAATTGTATCATTGCAATTAGGATTTATAGAATTATTTCTTTTCTAATTCAGTTTAAAAACATAATTTTGTAGTCTAAGGCGATGCAATTTTTATACGATTTATCGTCTAAAACCAAAAATCTACAATCAAGTCTATAAATCAATTCATTATAAATCAAGGTTAAATATGTCTCTTTTGAAAGACAAACTAGCTCAAATCTTGCCTGCTCAGGCGGAAGATATTAAAAATTTTGTGAAAGAAAACAGCGAAAAAGTTATTGGCGAAATAAATATCGGTCAAGCTTTCGGTGGTATGCGTGGTATTCAAGGATTAGTTTGCGACACTTCTGAAGTGCCTGCCGACAAAGGTTTGATTATCCGTGGTATTCCAATTTCTGAATTAACAAGTAAATTACCAGAAGAAATTTTCTTTTTACTTTTAACTGGTTCATTGCCAACTGCAATTGAATTGGCTGATTTGCAAGCTGATTTGAAAACTCGTGAAGAAGTGCCAGCTTATGTATGGTCTGTATTGGATGCAATGCCTGCAGATTCGCACCCTATGGCAATGTTCAATACTGCAATTCTTATTATGCAACGTGAGTCTGTATTTGCTGCAAAATATAGTGAAGGAATCAAAAAAAATCAATATTGGGAATATTACTTAGAAGACGGTTTGAATATCGTAGCTAAAGTTCCTGCTATTGCTGCTTATATTTACAGAAAAAAATATGCTGATGGCAAACGCATCGAATCAGACAAAAATGCTGATTGGGGTAAAAACTATGTTCACATGCTTGGCTTAGGCGATCCTAATGGCGAATTCTCTGACGTAATGAAACTTTACCTTACTTGCCTTAGCGATCATGAAGGTGGAAACGTTTCATCATTCTCAGCTTATACAATCAGCTCTGCATTATCAGATTTGTACTATACTGTCTCTGGTGGTTTGAACGGACTTGCAGGTCCATTACACGGATTGGCAGTGCAAGAGTGCTTGAAATGGGTACTTGAGCTAATGGAGAAATTCGGTGGAAATGTGCCTTCTTTGGAAGAATTAGAAAAATTCACTTGGGACACTTTGAACTCTGGTCAAGTAATACCTGGATATGGTCACGCTGTATTGAGAGTAACTGACCCACGTTTCACTGCATTCTTAGAAGCTGGCAAGAAATACTGCTCGGACGACAAAGTTTGGCAAACTGTAGATAGAGTTTTTGAAGTAGTACCAAAAGTATTGCAAACAATCTCAAAAATCAACAACCCTTGGCCAAATGTAGATGCAAGCTCTGGAGTATTATTCTACCACTACGGATTGAAAGAATTTGATTACTACACAGTAATCTTCTCAGTATCTCGTACACTTGGAATAGCAGCTCAAAACATAGTTGCAAGAGCTTATGGTATGCCATTGACAAGACCAAAATCAATGCCAACAGCAAAATTCAAAAAAATAGCTGGCGTGTAAATATTTGATCCTTTATCTTGTTTATTTCAAAACTCTACTCTTAATTGAGTGGAGTTTTTTTTTGCAAAGAACTATTTGTTTTTGTAATTTTGTTAAAAATAAGGGTTGTATATTTTATGAAAATATTGTTATCAAGAGAAGAAGCTGAAGATAAACTCAAAGAAAAATTTGGATTAACTAATTTTTATGATAATCAATGGGAAACTATAGACTCACTATTGCAGTGTGAAAAGGTTTTGCTAATTGAAAAAACTGGATATGGAAAATCTTTGTGTTTCCAATTTCCTGCAATATTTTTTGATGGTATGACCATTGTATTTTCGCCATTAATTGCATTAATGAGAGACCAAATAAAGAAACTAGATATTTTAGGAGTTTCGGCAAAATGTATAAATAGCAATCAATCACTTGAAGAAAATAATGAAATTATAAATGAAGCGATACTTGGTAAAATTAAAATACTTTATATTGCACCAGAAAGACAAGAAAGTATTGAATGGCAAGAATCAATTAGTAAAATGAAAATATCAATGGTTGTCGTTGATGAAGCACATTGTATATCTGTATGGGGTCATGATTTTAGACCAGCGTTCCAAAAGATTATTTCCCTTATCAAATTATTACCTAGAAATATACCCGTATTAGCTATTACTGCTACTGCAACTAAAAATGTGCAAGATGACATTGCGGAGCAAATTGGTGAAGGAATCAAAATTATAAGAGGCAGATTGCTTAGGGATAATTTGATATTATTTGTAATTGCAGTAGAATCTGAAGAAGAAAAAATGATATGGATTGGAAAAAGATTAGCTGAATTTGAAGGTAGCGGAATAATTTATACTGGTACAAAAACAGACACTGAAGTATATTCTGATTGGTTGAACTTTAATAACATATCGTCAATTAATTATAACGGTGGACTTGAAAGTGATTCAAGAATTGAAATTGAGAATGGATTAATATCTAATAGATGGAAATGTATTGTTTCGACAAATGCTTTAGGTATGGGTATGGATAAGCCCGATATTAGATTTATAATTCATACTCAGATTCCTCAGAGTCCTATTCATTATTATCAAGAAATTGGAAGAGCTGGTAGAGATGGGGACAAGTCTTACATAATATTATTTTATAATCCTGATGACAAAGATTTGCCAGAATATTTTATAGAAAACAGCAAACCATCTATTGAAAAATATGAAAAAGTAATTAATTTACTTAAAAATGAGATGCTTACTGAGTCAGAGATAGCAATCAAGTTGAATTTAAGAACTACACATTTACGAATTATAAAATCAGATTTAATAGCTCAAGGTATAGTTAGAGAAGTGTCAATTGGAAAAACTAAACGATATGAATTTATTTCAAATTCAAAACCATTTAATAAAAATTATTTCGAATCATTAAAAAATGCGAAGAAAGAAGATTTAACTAAAATGATAGAATATGTTTTGACTGACAAACCTAGAATGCAATTCTTATGTGAATATTTGGGCGACCCTATTTCAAATAATTTCAATAATTGTGACAATTCAGGTTTAAAAAAAATTAGAGTAAAAAAAGATAATGATGCATGGCAATTATGGAAAGATAAATTAAACTCGTTTTATAATTCTACTTTTCCTGACTTGGAAATTAAATTCCATAAAAACAATATTGAGAATTTAAAAGGTGTAGCAATTAGTTATTATGGTAAAACAGAGATTGGACAGATTATTCATAAATGTAAATATGAAACATTTGAGGATTTTCCCGATTATTTTGTAGAACTAGCAGTTAAAGCATTGGTTAAAAAGTTTGGAGGAGTTCAATATGATTATGTAGCTTTTGTTCCGCCTACTAAATCTGGGCAATTGGTAGAGAAATTTGCTTCAAAATTAGCTTTTAAATTAAATGCACAATTAACACATAATATAATTAAAATTAGAAAAACTGAAGAGCAAAAGATATTCCAAAATACAAAGAATAAAAAAGAAAATGTAATGAATGCTTTTGCTTTAGCTGATGGAAACTTGTTTGTTGAAAAAAAAATAATTATAGTAGATGATATTTATGATAGTGGTGCAACTCTTAAAACAATTTGTGAACTAATTCCGTCTTTCTTTTTAAACAAAATTACTCCACTGGTAATTGCAAAAACAGTGGGTGGGGAACGAATTTAACTATTTATGAACAATGAACTTACATATTGGTTTACCTTAGCTAATATCCCAAAGTGGGGTAATGCAAAGGTAAATAAATTTGTTCTGAATTTCTTTCATGACAAAAAAATTACAATTGAAGAATTTTTCAATTTGAGTGAAGCGGTATTACAAAATGAATATAGCTTTAGCAATCAAGAGCTTTTAGACTTTCAAAATGCTAAATCAGCTTTAGCAAGTAATGCTTTTATTGTCGAAAACTTGCTTAGTCAGGGTTTTGAAATTATTCCGATTACTTCTTCGGAATATTCACCAATCTTAAAAAAGAATTTAAAGTTAAGTCACGCTCCATCAGTGCTTTATATTAAAGGCAACAGGCAAATACTAAAAGAATCTGCTATTGCTATAGTTGGCTCAAGAGCTGCTGAAAATATTTCACTTGAATTTACGGATAATATTGCCCAAAAAGCCAGTAAAGAATTTAAAGTTATAGTTAGTGGATTTGCAAAAGGAGTTGATAAACAGGCTTTAGATTCAGCGTTGAAATATAAGGGGCAAAGTATAATAGTTTTACCTCAAGGTATTGCTACTTTCGATTCTGGTTTTCGAAAATATTATAAACAAATTGTAGATGGGGATGTATTGGTGTTAAGTACGTATCATCCGAATACAATATGGTCTGCGGGACATGCTATGGCTCGGAATCCAGTAATATATGGATTAGCTAATGAGATATATGTAGCAGAATCAGCTGAAAAAGGTGGAACGTGGGAAGGAGTATCAGATGGCCTAAAAAAGGGTAGAACCATATATGTGAGAATGCCAGAAGTTTCTGAAAAAAATGCAAACAAATTGTTAATTGCTAAGGGTGCAACTCCTGTTGATTTTGAAGGGAATTTGATTGAAAATAATTTCAACGAAAGTTCAATAAGTAATATGCCGAATACAAAAGAAAGTAAAATTGAAAATTTACAAGTAGAATTATTTTTATAGTTGTTAGCTAATAACTACCAATTTCTTGTTTGATTGAGAAGACTTTTTACTTTAAACAAATGAAATTCAGTTCATAACAGAACCTTTCCCAAAATTGGCGAGTTTAATTCTATGTAGCAAGTTTTTTGCTCCGAAAACCCCAACTTTTTGTAGCTGCAAAAGGTCATTACCACTGCTAAAAGATAGATAAACACCGATAAAATAAAAGCCATAATAAAAAAACTCAATATCCTTTTTTCGGGGAGAAAAAGTGTGATTTATGTAACTGTTATATCAAATCATGTAACTCTTTAGTTTTGAAGTTGCGTAGATTTGCGTGTATGACAAGGAAAGACACTTCAGAATTGGAAATTTCCTCATTATTAGAGGCTATTTACCAAAAATACGGATATGATTTCCGTCAGTATTCCAAAGCCCATATCAATCGCAGGATTAGGAACAGTATGGTGCTGTCCGGATTAGAAGAAGTTTCCCAAATTCAATCTAAAGTTCTAAATAATGAGAAATATGCGTATGAACTTTTGCAAGAATTATCAATAACAGTAACCGAAATGTTTCGTGATGAAAATTTTTATAAGTCGTTACGAGAGAATGTTATTCCTATTTTAAAAACTTATCCTTTCTTAAAAATATGGCATGCTGGATGTGCAACTGGCGAAGAAGCTTATTCAATGGCAATCATTTTGCAGGAAGAAGGATTGTATGACCGAACAACAATCTACGCTACTGATTTTAATCAACATGCTTTAAACAGAGCGAAAGAAGGAATCATTTCTAATGCATTGATGAGAGAATATACTTCCAATTATCAACTTTCGGGTGGAAAAGAACCTTTTTCAAGTTATTATACTTCCAGTCATAATCACATCATTATGAATCAATCACTAAAAAAAAACATTGTTTGGGCTAATCATAATTTGGTTTCCGACAGTGTATTCGCGGAGGTACACTTGATATTATGCAGAAATGTGCTAATTTATTTCGATAACACATTACAAAATAAGGTGCAAAAACTTTTTCTTGAAAGTCTTATAAATGGTGGTATTTTATGTTTGGGTACTAAAGAAAGTTTACGGTTTACTGAGTTTTATGAAAAATATAGTGAGTTGGACAAAAAACAACGCATATTTAAAAAGAAATATTAAGAAATGCAATACGAAGCAATTGTAATAGGGGTTTCTTCTGGTGGGATGAATGCGCTGAAATTTATTTCCTCAGCATTGCCTGCTGATTTCAGTATTCCTATTATTATAGTGCAACATGTGAGTGCACGTTCCGATAACGAATGGATAAAACTTTTAAATAAAAAAAGCAATCTTACGATAAAAGAAGCAGATGAAAAAGAAAAAATAGAAACTGGAAATGTTTATATAGCTCCAGCTAATTATCATTTGATGATTGAAAATGATAAAACCTTTTCACTTACAATTGATGAATATGTAAATTTTGCAAGACCATCAATTGATGTATTGTTCGAATCGGCTGCCGAAGCATACAAAGACAAATTGATTGGTGTAGTGCTTACAGGTTCGAATAATGACGGATCAAAAGGTATAAAACGAATAAAAGAATTAGGAGGTATGGCAATTATTCAGGATCCAGAAACAGCTGAATCCCCAATTATGCCAGCATCAGCAATTGCAGCTTGTTTATCTGGCAGGCAGGCAGTTCAACTTGATTATATTTTGTCCTTAGAGAAAATAGTTCAGTTACTCATAAAAATAACACAACCATTTAAATAAATAAAAGAAATAAATATGACACTTAGCAAAAGAATATTAACTGGATTTATAGCTTGCGCTGTGATACTTTTCGGGCTAGCTTTTTTCTCTTATAAAAACAGTGAAAAGTTTATCGCTTCCAATACCTTGGTAGATCAAACCAACAAGGTGTTGTATGAATTCAGCCAAATTCTAAACACTATCTCGGATGCTGAGTCGAGCAATCGTGGTTATATAATTACAGGTGATGAAGCACATTTAGAATCTTCCATAAATGCTGAAAAAAGTATTAGCGAACATCTTGATAAAGTAAAGGAGTTAACAATAGACAACACTATTCGGCAAAAAACAACAGAACTTGAAAAGGAAATAAAAATACGTTTTAATCATTTAAAAAGTGGCAATGCTCTTCGCAAAATAGTTCCGGAAGCTATCGGAATTGAAAAATCGAGAGAATTTATTGTCTCTGGAGTTGGAAAAGAATCACAAGATAAAATACGAGAAATCATTGGTAGCATTCAAAAACTAGAGCTAGCATTACTTGCCGAAAGAAAGCAAGCCAGTGGGGATGATGCGAACAATTTTAATTCGGTTTTTGTCTTTTTAATGGTCATTATTATTCTCGTTCTTATTTTTGTTTATCGCATAGTTACTTCAAATTTAAAAACACTTAAGAAAGCTGAGGCAGAAACTGCCAGTAAAAACTGGCTGCTTACTGGCGACACAGAACTTAAAGAAAAATTAATAGGAGACAAAAGCTTAGAAGAGCTGGCAAACAATACCATCAGTTTTTTATGCTCTTACTTAAAAGCACAAATTGGTGCCGTTTATTTGTTTAATGATAAAGAAAATGCATTGCTATTAAATGGACGATATGCTTTTTCTTCGGCTACCGATACCAAAGAAAAATTTATGCTGAATGAGGGATTGATTGGTCAGGCAGCACAGGAACAAAAACAAATTACTATAACAGATATTGCAGCAGAAAATATTCGTATTACATCATCTGTTTTGAATGCAAAACCAAAACAGTTACTCATTACTCCATTTTTGTTTGAAGGCAAAACAATGGGTGTGGTAGAAATTGGAAGGCTTACGGATTTTAGTGAAACAGAAAAAGAATTTATCAATACTTCTATGAACAGTATTGCTATTGCAGTAAATACGGCTTTCAATCAGGCAGCACTGCGAGAGTTGTTAGAAAAGATACAAGCTCAAAAAGGCGAAATGGAAATATCCGCACTGGAAATAGATCAGCAACTGCATTCTCTGAATCAAGCAGCCATTCTTTCTATTGCCGATGCAAATGGAGACATCATATATGCTAATGATAATTTCTGTAAAATTTCCAAATACTCAATGGAGGAGTTATTAGGGAAAAATCACAGGATATTAAAATCAGGAAAACAACCTGATGGATTATTTGTTGGTATGTGGAAAATGATTAGTAGCGGTAGAACATGGAAAGGAGAAATAATAAATAAAGCTAAAGACGGAACATTTTATTGGGTTGATACAACAATTACTCCTTTTAAAGGCGTAGATGGTAAAATAGAAAAATACCTCGCCATTCGATTTGATATTACTACTACAAAAAATCAAATGGAGGTGCTCGCCAAGCAAGGAGAAGAATTGCAAACACAGCAGGAAGAGCTGAAACAAATGAATGAAGAACTGGAAGAACAGGCACAAAACCTGATACAACAGCAAGAAGAATTACAAATGACCAATGAGGAATTAGAAGAACAAACACAATCATTGGAAGCGAAAAATTTGGAAGTTGAGGCTTCTAAAAAAGACATTGAACAGAAAACAAAACAGTTAGAAATAAGCAGCAGGTATAAATCGGAGTTCCTTGCCAACATGTCGCATGAATTACGAACACCACTTAATAGCTTGTTAATCCTATCAAAAGATTTATCTGAAAACAGAAATAAAAATTTGGATGGCGTTCAGGTAGAAAGTGCAGAAATAATTTATAAAAGTGGTTGTGATTTGCTTGTATTAATTAATGAAGTGCTTGACCTATCTAAAATTGAAGCAGGGAAAATGTCCTTAAATATTGAATCTGTTTCACTGAAAAGTTTCGCAAATGAACTCATCCGCGAATTTAAACATCATGCTGAACAAAAAGGATTGAAGCTAAATTCAAAATTGGAGAAAGAATTACCCGAATTCATTCGCACTGATTCACAACGTTTGAACCAGATATTGAAAAATCTTTTATCAAATGCCATAAAATTTACCGAGAAAGGAAGTGTAAGTGTTAGAATTGACCGAAACTCAGAAAGTACAGTAATTATTTCAATTACCGATACTGGGATTGGAATTGTGGAAGATAAACAAGAAGCCATATTTGAAGCTTTTCAACAAGCTGAAGGAGGAACATCCAGAAAATATGGCGGTACAGGTTTGGGGCTTTCTATTTCACGTGAGCTTGCAAAATTATTGGGAGGTGAAATCAAACTGAGTAGTAAATTAAATGAAGGGTCTGTTTTCTCTCTTATTATTCCATTAGAAATAGTTCAAGATGAAGAACTTTTAAGCACAAGAGTTACCGAAAGCTATTTGGAAAAAAAATCCAATTTATTTAAGCCACACGTATCAAATGAAACTAAATATCTTAATTATCCGAGTATAAAAGATGATAGAGAAACAATAACTGGTGATGATAAAACAGTACTTATCATTGAAGATGATTTGAAATTTGCTGCAATAATTTTAAAGCAAGCCAACAAAAAAGGATTTAAATGTTTATCGGCAGCAACAGGAGAAGATGGTTTAGCTCTTGCATTAAAACACAAACCGCAAGCAATTATTCTCGATATGATTTTGCCAGGCATTAACGGACACGCTGTATTGCTTGAATTAAAAGCAAATCCTGCTTTAAGGCACATACCAGTTCATGTTATTTCGGCTAAAGAACGTTCGTTGGAACCAATCAGAGAAGGAGCTATTGAGTATTTGATGAAACCAGTTGCAAAAGAAGATTTAGAAGAAGCATTTAACAGGATTGAAAAATTTGTTAATAGGAAAATGAAAAATTTATTGATTATTGAAGACAATGAAAATTCACGAAAGTCTATGCGCATAATTATTGGCAATGGTGATGTAAAATGTTTTGAAGCGGCAACAGGCATAGAAGCTTTAAATCTATATCAAGCGAATCAAATTGATTGCATCATATTGGATATTGGTTTGCCAGACATGAGCGGATTTGACCTAATTCATAAATTGGAAAAAATAAAAGACCACAATCTTCCACCAATTATTGTATATACTGGTAAGGAACTTACAAAAGAAGAAAACAATGAGCTTGAAAAATATGCTGAGAGCATCATTATAAAAGGAGTAAAGTCGGAAGAGCGATTGTTGGATGAAACAGCTCTTTTTCTTCATAGAACTATTAGTAATTTACCGAAATCAAAACAAGTAGTTATAAATAATTTGTATGACAAAGAAGCTGTATTTCATTCGAAAAAAATATTATTGGTAGATGACGATATGCGAAATTTATTTGCTTTATCAAAAATATTAAAAGAACGTGGCATAGAAATAATAAAAGCTGAAAATGGAAAAAACGCTTTAGAAATGTTAGAGTTGCATCCTGAAATTGATTTGGTATTGATGGACATTATGATGCCAGAAATGGATGGTTATGAGGCAATGAAACAAATTAGAGCTCAGGTAAGATTTGCTAAATTGCCAGTAATTGCGCTCACTGCAAAAGCCATGAAAGATGATAAGCAAAAATGTATTGATGCTGGTGCCAACGATTATATTACTAAACCTATTGATGTTGAACGCTTGCTATCATTGATGCGTGTGTGGCTAAGTAAATAATGTGGTTAAACGTGTTTATCCACCAGAACCGTTATAATTAATAAAAAATGAGTAAAAATTTAATGAAAATGAAGACAAATAATCCTGTTAAAATTTTATTGGTTGATGATCTTCCAGAAAATCTGTTCGCATTAGAATTAATTCTTTCTAACAACAATTATAAATGTGTGAAAGCACATTCTGGAAATGAAGCATTAAAAATTCTGCTACATAAGCAAGATTTCGCTATCATATTAATTGATGTGCAAATGCCTGAGATGGATGGTTTTGAAACGGTGGAATTAATTCGTGAAATTGAAACATTTAAACATATTCCGATTATTTTTTTGACTGCCAGTATGGATAATGCTTCGCATATTTTTAAAGGGTATCAGGCAGGTGCAGTTGATTATATGATTAAACCACTTATAAAAGAAATATTAATTGCTAAAGTGGCGGTTTTTGTGGAGCTATATCTAAAAACACATGAATTATTAATTCAAAATGAAGAGAAAGCAAAACAGACAGAAGCGTTAAGAATTGCTAATAAAAATTTGCTTTTTCAAAGTGACGAAAAAGATAAGAGAGAAGCAGAATTGATTATTGCAAGTAAAGAGTTGGCTTATCAAAATGAAGAGAAATTAAAACGTAAAGAAGAATTAATAATTGCCAATAGAAAACTTGCTTTTCAAGACAGGGAGAAAGAAAAACGGGCAGATGAATTAGTTATAGCTAATAAAGAACTTGTCTATCAAAATGAAGAGAAGGAAAAACGAGCAGATGAATTAGTCATTGCCAATAAAGAACTTGTCTATCAAAATGAAGAGAAGGAAAAACGGGCAAATGAATTGGTCATAGCCAATAAAGAACTTATCTATCAAAATGAAGAGAAGGAAAAACGAGCAGATGAATTAGTTGTTGCCAATAAAGAACTTGTCTATCAAAATGAAGAGAAGGAAAAACGAGCAGATGAATTAGTCATAGCCAATAAAGAACTTGCCTTTCAAGACCAAGAGAAGGAAAAACGGGCAGATGAATTAGTTATAGCTAATAAAGAACTTGTCTATCAAAATGAAGAGAAGGAAAAACGAGCAGATGAATTAGTTATAGCTAATAAAGAACTTGTCTATCAAAATGAAGAGAAGGAAAAACGGGCAAATGAATTGGTCATAGCCAATAAAGAACTTATCTATCAAAATGAAGAGAAGGAAAAACGAGCAGATGAATTAGTCATAGCCAATAAAGAACTTGTTTATCAAAACAAAGAGAAGGAAAAACGGAAAATTGAAAATATAGAATTGGAAGAACTCAGTAATTCTTTAAAAGAAGCAAAAGCAATTGCGGAGTTGGCAAAACTAAATGCAGAAGATGCAAAAGGTATTGCCGAAAGTGCTTTGCAATCCAAACAACAATTTTTATCGAATATGAGCCATGAAATCCGCACACCTATGAATGCAATTCTTGGATTTACGAAGGT
>Ga0163147_10002183_pt1 | contig 28269 bp, 24 predicted proteins | sample OliLakLV19MP6G1_FD_148597 | JGI IMG/M metagenome (GOLD analysis project Ga0163147, IMG submission 148597) | Freshwater microbial mat bacterial communities from Lake Vanda, McMurdo Dry Valleys, Antarctica- Oligotrophic Lake LV.19.MP6.G1 | ecosystem: Environmental > Aquatic > Freshwater > Lake >...
CCACCTGCAGCGCGAAATCAACAAATGGGCAACGGTGGTCAAGGCCAGTGGAGCGAAGGTTGACTGAGGAAACAGCGCAGCAGCCCGCAGGGAACCAGGGCCGCTTTCGCCGCGTCCTGATGCGCTTGCAGACTGCTGTTCGAGAGTCCATGGCGCTGGGGCTTGTGCAGTGTTTTCCCACAGCCGCGCCGCGCAGGTGGCGGCGCGTTCCGGCGAGCCTCCTGGCGGTGCTGGCCTGCAATGCGCTCGCGCAAGCCGCAATGCCGCAGTCCGTGTTCAGCGGCGTGCCCTTTGTCGCCGGCGCAGCGGTGCGCGAGCAGCCCGCGTTCGAGTACCCGCGTGAAGCGCGCCAGCGCGGCCGCGCCGGCACCCTGCTGGTGGCGGTGCTGGTGGGGATTGACGGCGTGCCGGTGCGCCACCGCATCATCGCCGCCGACCCGCCACTGATTTTCGATGCGGCCGTCGATGCAGCGATTCCGCAGTTCCGCTTCGCCCCCGCCATGCGCGATGGCACACCGACGCAATACGAAACCCACCTGACGCTCAATTTCGATCCACAACTACCGGCCAGGTAGACCAATTAAACTTGCAGAATTGCAATCCGCAGCCGCAAGGGCACTTGATTGCGCGACAAGCCATGGACAACACAGGAAACACGTCATTGCCGAGGAAGCGGGAATCCGGTGCTGCCGGGCGGCAATCGCCTGGCCCCCCGCCTGCGCCAGGGTGACAATCACCAACGCAGCGTCATTTTCGTGACCGTACACATCCCTCCACCCATACCACGAGGCCATCATGGAAACATCCGACAAAACCGCAAGACAGCTGTTCGAAGCGGTGAAGAAGAACCCGACCCGCAAGCGCTTCGGCTTCGGTTCGCGCCCGGCATTGATCAATGTCGATATCCAGAAGGCCTATACCAATGCGGGCGAGTTCATCACCGCCTACGAGACCGACCCCAAACAACTGGACTATGTGAACCGGTTGGCCGCGGCCATGCGCGCGAAAAACTTCCCGGTGATCTGGACCTATGTCGCCTACATGGATTCGGGCGAGGATTGCGGCGTGTGGGGCACCCGCACCGATACCCCCGATTCGCTGCAGAACATCAAGGTCGGCTCGCGCCGCAGCGAATTCGATGATCGCCTGGTGATCGACAGGAAGCGCGACATCATCATCAACAAGCGCATGGCCTCGGCGTTTTTCGAGACCAATCTCGGCTCGATCTTCAACTTCCACAAGATCGACACCGTGATCGTCACCGGCGGTTCGACCTCGGGCTGCGTGCGCGCCACCGCCGTCGACAGCCTGCAGCGCAGCTACCGCACCATCGTGCCGGAGGAAACCACGGCCGACAAGCACGAGAGCCCGCATTTCGCCAACCTCTACGACATGGCGCTCAAGTATTGCGACGTGATCCCGGTGGCCGAGGCGCTGGCTTTTCTCGATACGATGCCGGCCAACCAGGGCTAGAGGAGAGCAGCATGGCCCGCGACCCCGGTTTGTATGATTACCTGCCGAACGACGGCACCCGCCCGCAGATCACCTGGCCCAATGGTGCGCGCGTCGCTTTCTGGGTGGCACCCAACATCGAGTTCTACGAGCTCGACCCGCCGAAGAACCCGTCGCGCACCGCCTGGGCGAGGCCGCAGCCTGACGTGCTCAACTATGCCTATCGCGATTACGGCAACCGCGCCGGCTTCGAGCGCATGATGCAGGCGATGCACCGTTGCGGCATTCGTGGCAGCGTCTCGCTCAATGTGGCGATGTGCGAGCACCACCCGGAGATCATCCTGGCCTGCGCCGAACGCGGCTGGGAGTTTTATTCGCACGGCACCTACAACACCCGTTACGTCTTCAACATGGATGAGGCGCAGGAACGCGCGCTGATCCAGGATTCGATCGATACGATCAAGAAGCACACCGGGCAGAAGCTCGATGGCTGGCTGGCGCCGGCACTCACTTATACCGACAACACGCTCGACCTGGTGGCCGAGATGGGCCTCACCTATGTGTGCGACCTGTTTCATGACGATCAGCCCGGGCCGGTCAAGGTGAAAAAGGGGCGCCTGGTGTCGGTGCCCTATTCGCTGGAAATGAATGACGTGCTGGTCTACAACGTCAACCTGGTGAGCCCGCGGCGCTATGCGGAGATCCTCAAGCGCCAGTTCGACCGCCTGTATGCCGAAGGCGCGGCTTCGGGCACGGTGATGTGCATCCCGCTGCACCCTTATCTGGTGGGCCAGCCTTACCGCATCAAGGCGTTTGAAGAAGCGCTGGATTACATCTGCGGCCACGACAAGGTGTGGCTGGCTACCGGGCGCGAGATCGCGCAGCATTTTCTCGACCACAACTACGACGCCTTTGCGCATGCGTCGCACGCGGTTGTTGAGGCGCCGCTATGAGCGCGCCGGCCCGGCCGCTCGCAGGGGGCGCTCAGCCTTCCTCGGGCAAGATGTCAGGCAGCCAAAAGAGGGGTGTCAAATGAGCGTGCCGGCCGATTACCTGAAGTACGAGAAGCGCCGTTACGGCATGGACCATGAGCGTTACGCCTGGTCGCAATTGCATACCCGGCCGCCAGTGGCATGGCCGGGCGGCGCGCGGGTGGCGCTGTGGGTGGTGCCCGCGCTCGAATGGTTTCCGCTCGACATGCAGGGCAAACCCTTCAAGGCGCCCGGCGCGATGGTCACCTCCTACCCCGACCTGCGCCACTACACCTTGCGCGACTACGGCAACCGGGTGGGGATTTTCCGCATCATGCAAGCGCTGGTGGCGCGCGGCATCAAGGCCTCGGTGGCAACCAATGCGGCGGTGGCGGTGCGCTATCCGGCACTCATCAAGGCCTGTGTGGAGCGCGGCTGGGAGGTGCTGGCCAACGGCATCGACATGGACCATCTGCACTACGGCGGCATGGACGCCACCGAAGAGCAGCGTCTGGTCACCGAAACCCTGGCGATTCTGCGCCGCGCCTCGGGGCAGAAAGTGCGCGGCTGGCTGTCGCCGGCGAAGTCGGAGTCATACGCCACGCCGGATTTGATCGCCGCCGGCGGCTGCGACTATCTGTGCGACTGGGTCAACGACGACATGCCCTACGCCTTCAATACCGCGTCCGGCCCGGTGACGGCAATGCCGCATTCCTGCGATATCGACGACTACCAGATACTCATCAACAACCATCACACCGAAGATGATTTTCGTGACGCCCTGATCGACCAGTTCGACCAGTTGTACCGCGAGTCGGCGCACCAGGGCGGCCGCATCATGTCGATTTCACTGCACCCGTGGATCACCGGCCAGCCCTACCGCATCGGCGCGCTGGAGGCGGCGCTGGATCACATCATGAGTCGCCGCGGGGTGTGGCCGGCAACCGCGGCCGAGATTGTCGATGCGTGGAAAAAGCAGGCCGGCTGAAGCGGCTGCGCTCAGTCCCGCTGCGACGCGCCGCTTTGAGTGCCTCCGGTTTCAGGCGCTAAAAGCCGGCGTGCGGGGGGCCAGGACATTGCCACGCAGAACCTGTGGATTGCCGATTTCCCGGGAGTGACGAACTTCTCGCGTTCTGTATAGTTTGTCGCTCAAGCAAATTTCAGCCAGTTGGAGAATCCAACATGAAACTCGGCCTGTTCCTGATGCCCGCCACGCTGCCAGGCCGGCCGCTGGCCGAGGCGCTCGACTGGAATCTCGAAGTGATCCGCCGCGCCGATGCCTATGGCTACGACGAGGCCTGGATCGGCCAGCACTTCACCACGCCATGGGAGCCGATCGTCTCGCCGCAGCAACTGATTGCGCGCGCCCTGGGCGAAACTCGCAGCATCATGCTGGGCACCGGAGTCGAGGTGCTCTACAACTCGCACCCGGTGCGCCTGGCGCTGGAACTGGCGCAGTTGGACCACATGGCGCGCGGCCGCCTGCTATTCGGCTTCGGCGCCGGCGGCACGCCCACCGATTTCCAGCTCTACGGCATCGACCCGCGCACAGACCAGCACCAGGAGATGATGCGCGAGGCCTTGACGATCATCCTCGACTGCTGGAAACCCGGCGGCCCCGACGCCTTCGACGGCAAGTTCTGGAAGGTGCACAAGCCGGAATACAACGACCGCTACTACTGGCACGCCACGCCTTATGCGCCGCCCGAACCGCGCATCGCGTTTGCCGGCTTCATGCCGAAGTCGGGTTCGATGCGGCTGGCCGGCGAGCACGGCTACATTCCGCTCTCGTTCCATGTTGCGCCGGAGAATGTGGGCGTGCATTGGGATTCGGTGCTTGAGGGCGCGGCACTCTCCGGGCGCAGCCCGCAACGAGCGGTATGGCGCCATGCGCGCGACATCTACGTGGCCGACAGCGCGCAAGAGGCGCGGCGCGCCGCGGTCGAAGGCTGCATGGGGCAATTCTGGGACCGCCATTTCAGGTTGATCATCGAGAAAATGCGCATTCTCGACCTGTTTCGGCGCAACAGCGCACCGCAGCAGGGCCACGCCGACGCCGCCTACATGGTGGCGCACGGCTCATGGTTCGTCGGTACCCCGGACCAGGTGACCGAGCAGATAGTCGAGCAGCACGAATTGACCGGCGGCTTCGGCACGCTCTTGCAGATCGGCTACGACTACGCCGACCCGCAAGCGCGCGACGGCTGGTTTCGCTCGATGCAACTGCTGGCAACCGAGGTGATGCCGCGCGTCAACGCCAGGTTGGCGGCCACCGCCCGACGCGGACAAGGAGTCCCCGCGCCGGCACGAGCGCCATCCTGATCTGCCTCACCTGTAGTTGTCACGTGTAAGGTATCGCGTCTGCTACTGCAGTGCGCCAAGCAGAGTTGTCATCCTCCCTTTTTGGCACTCAAGTCGTGGAGCAGGGCCGCGCCGCTGAGAATCACTTGCCGCAAGCCGCCTGATTCGGCATGATCCATGAACCGAACAATCAAGGACAAGGCAGATGGCGAAAGTGCTGGTGATCGTGCCGTTCCCGATGAGTGAGGAAAACCGCCTGCAGCGCATGGCGCAGCTTGCGGCGGTGAAGCTCGACCCGAATGTCAGTTACGACTTCCGCCCGGTGCGCGCGGCGCCGGCCAATTACGTAAGCGAGCATGATTCGGTGCTGGCGGACATTTCGATCGTCGATGCCGGCCGCAACGCCGAAGCCGAGGGCTATGACGCGGTGTGCATCGACACCATGAGCGATTCCGGCGTGACGCCGCTGCGCTCGCTGCTGTCGATTCCGGTGATCGGCCCCGGGCGTGCCTCGATGCTGCTGGCGCAAACCATGGGCGAGCGCTTCTCCATCCTCATCATGTGGGAGCGCTGGCGCCACCTGTATCGCAAGACCATCGCCGAACTGGGCCTGCAGTATCGCTGCGCCTCGATACGCTCGATCGGCATCGCGCCCGACAACCAGAGCCTTATGAACGGCAAGGAAGATGAAGTGTTTCCGCTGCTGCTCAGAGCGGCGCTGCGCTGCATCGAGGAAGACGGGGCGGACGTGATCCTGCTCGGTTCCACCACCATGCACCAGGCCCACGCCTATTTGGCCGCGCGCCTGCCGGTACCGGTGATCAACCCCGGCCCGCTCACCTACAAGCTGGCCGAAGCGGCCATCGCGCTCAAGCTCAGCCACAGCCGCAAGGCCTTCCCGCAACCCCTGGTACCCAAGGTTGACATGATCGACGCCATGCTGGCGGCCGCGCAACAACATCAACAACAAGGAAAGTAAACCATGTCGAAAATCCTCGTGATCGTGCCCTTCGCCCTGGATGCGGAAGGCGTGGCCCGCCGCCGCGACCAGTTGAAGGCGGTGAAACTCGAACCCGACAGCGAATTCCACTACCGCCCGGTGAAGGCCGGCCCCACCTCCTTCATGAGCCCGCACGACTGGACCCTGATGGACCTGGCCATCTTCGAAGCCGGCGCCAGCGCCCAGGAAGAAGGCTACGACGCCGTCTGCATCGACACCATGAGCGATTCCGGCATGCTGGCACTGCGCTCGGTGCTCGACATCCCGGTAGTCTCCCCCGGCCGCGCCTCGATGCTGTTCGCCCTTACCCTGGGCTCGAAATTCTCGGTGCTGGCGCAATGGAAACCGGCGATCGTGCGCTACAAAAAAGCCATTCCCGAATGGGGCCTGACCGCGCAATGCGCCTCGGTACGCTCCTTCGACGTGGAACCCAGTTTCGACACCCTGATGGACGGCAAGGAGGACAAGGTCTTCCCGAAGATGCTGGAGATCTGCATGCAATGCGTGGAACAAGACGGCGCCGACGTGGTGATACTGGGCTCCACCACCATGCACCAGGCCGCCCTGTGGCTGGCCGAGCGCCTGCCGGTACCGCTGATCAATCCGGGGCCGATGACTTACAAGCTGGTTGAAGCGATGTTGGCGCTGAAGCTTACGCACAGCCGCGCTTGTTACCCGAAGCCGCAGGTGCCCAAGCTGGATATGTTGCATGCGATGCTGGACGCGGCGGCGGCGCAGCAGAAGGCGGCGAAGAAGTAGGCCACGCAGAACACCTGCGGGTCTGTAGCGCTAATTCAACAAACACGTCGAAATGGCAAGCTTGCCAACACCCGACTAGCCTTGATGGATGAGCGAGAATGCAAGACCAATAGCGACAAATTAAGCCGTGCGCCCCCCTTCCGCCTATCGCCGCCGCGTCCTGGTCGCAGTTACCGGGCTCTCTCCTCAGATCGTGACGGAAACGTTGTACGCGCTGGCGACGACCAGTCCGGCGTTCGTGCCGACCGAAGTGCACCTGATTACAACGCGCGGCGGTGCCGAGAAGGCGCGGCTTGGCTTGTTGTCCCTCGAGCCCGGCTGGTTTCATCGACTGAGAGCGGACTACGCATTGCCCCCGATTGAATTTTCGGACTCGAACATTCATGTCCTGCGTGACGCCGCGGGAATCGCGCTGGACGACATTCGCACACCCGAGGAGAACAAAGCGGCCGCGGATTTCATCACCGATCACATGCGAACGTTGACCTCCGATTCGGACTGCGCCCTGCACGTCTCGATCGCCGGTGGTCGCAAAACGATGGGATTTTTCCTTGGCTATGCGCTGTCTCTCTATGGGCGTGAGCAGGACCGTCTTTCTCACGTTTTGGTTTCCGAGCCATTCGAGTCCACCTTGGGCTTTTACTACCCAACCCCTTACAGTAAAGTCCTGGAACTGCCGCACGACCGCGGCTTGGTCGACACCGCGAAAGCCACGGTGACCCTGGCGGAAATCCCGTTTGTCAGCCTGCGACATGGTTTGCCGGAATCGTTGCTGACCGGAAATGCCTCTTTCAGTCAAACCGTGGATGCAGCACGCAACTCGCTGGCGCCGCCAGAACTCCTGATCGACGTTTCGCGCCGCCGTGTGCGTGCCGCAAACAAATGGTTCCGCTTGCCGCCGGCAGAGCTCGCCCTGCTGAGCGCGTTCGCTCGTGCCCGGCAAGCGCACGAAGTCGCGCTACCGGCACCGAAGAAGGAAGTCGGCGACGCGGATTGGGCGCGGCGCTTTCTTCGCGAGCTGCGCCTGATCGCCGGCGCTGCGGCGGACCTCGACGATACCGAACACGCCCTCCGGAAAGGCATGGACGGAAGCTACTTTTCGACCCACCTGTCGAAACTGCGTCGCCTGATCAGGCGCGAATTGGGCCCCGGTGCCGGTCCGTTCCTGATCGACGACAACGGCACCCGCCCGCGCCGCTATCAACTCACCATTCCGCCTGAGTCCGTTCACTTCGACATCCAGACCAAAGGAACTCAACAAAACAAATGAGATCGGGAGCGCCGATAAACGGCAAGCTTGCCACCATTGCCGTACGCGGGCACATCGCCTATCCTGACGACCAGCAGAATCTCCAAACGATGAATGCACATCTGCCGAAATGCGTTTGTCATACGTCGCCCTCTCATTGATCAACCCCAATTCTTGCCATGAATCTGATCGAAGCTTCCTCTCGAATCGCACTCACCGCGTTTCTGCACGACCTCGGCAAGGTCGCCGAGCGCGCAGGCATCGATCATGGCGGCACGCTCGACGCGCACAAGACGCTTTACTGCCCGTTTCGAAAGGAGGGCGGCTACCACACGCATGTTCATGCCGCATACACCGGCCTGGGCTGGGATGCGCTTGAGGCGACCGGCCATTTCCCTGATCTGCGCCAGGGTGGCGCGCCGTTTGCCGATGGCGGCGACTCCAATCGAACCGACTCCGCGGTCAATGCCGCGAGCGCCCACCATGTCCCGGACACATTCCTGCAATGGATTGTCGCCACGGCCGATCGGGTGGCGTCCGGTTTCGAGCGCGACAAGTTCGACACCGAGTACAACAATCTGCGTGAGCGCGACAACCACTACTGCGCGCGCCTGCTAACTCTGTTTGAGCAGCTTGACAAGACCAAGGTGGCCGAAGGCGAGCTGAAGTGGCGCCATCCGCTGCAGGCGCTGAGCGCGAACAGCATCTTTCCACAGCCGGCTGAGCAGTGCACACCACGGGACAATGCCGCCGCCAAGGCGCAATACCACCTGCTGTGGGATGCCTTGCTGCAGGAGATCAGGAAGATCCCCAAGTCCCACAAGGCCAACCTGGCGCTGTGGCTGGACCATTTCGACAGCCTGTGGCTGACGATCACCCATGCCGTGCCCTCGGCTACCGCGTTCGGCATAAAGCCTGAAGTTTCCCTCTACGACCACAGCAAGGCGGCAGCCGCCCTGGCGACCGCGCTTTGGCGCTGGCATCACGACGCCGGCAGCGAAAACGCGACGGCGGTGCGCGAGGGATGGGACGAGCAGAAATTCCTGCTCATCCAGGGAGACTTCTTCGGCATTCAGGATTTCATCTTTGCCGAGGGTGGCGACACCCAAAAGCACGCCCACAAACTCTTGCGCGGACGCTCGTTCCAGGTCTCGCTGCTGGCCGAGACCGCGGCCTTGCGGGTCCTGGACGAACTCCAATTGCCGTCCACGTCGCAGATCGTGAACGCGGCCGGCAAGTTTTTGATCGTCGCTCCGAACACCCAAGCTGCCCGCGAGGCGATCGAACGCTGCCGAGTCGCCCTCGATGCCTGGTGTCTCAAGCATACCTATGGCGACATCGGGGTTGGCGTCGCGTGCACCCCGGCCTCCTGCAGCGACTTCGCGGCGGGACGGTTCGGCGACCTGATCCGCCGGCTGTTCGACGCGCTCGATGATGCCAAGCACCAGCGGTTCGACCTTTGCGCCGACTTCGCGACCGCATCATTCGACGGCTTTCTCGATTCATTCGACAACAATCTCGGCGTCTGCCGCATCAACGGCAAGCATCCCGCCGACCCTGAAACGACGGCAGCGCGCGGCTACGCCATATCACGGCTGGCGCATGACCAGATCAGCATCGGCGAGGCCCTGACGCGCCGAGCCCGCCTGCTGATCGTGCGTGAAAGCGCGACGCTGCCAACCTTAGGCCTCGACTATTTTGGCTACCGGGCGGCGTTCGTGGCGGACGAACCGGACTCCGGCAAGTACGGTGAGCTGGTTCGCGACGGTTCCTTGCTGCGCGCGTGGGACTTCGACGCCCCCGAGGCCGACGGGCGCATCTGGCGCGGCTATGCGCGGCGCTTCGTTAATGGTTACGTGCCGCGCTTCGACGCGGAAGACCAGGCGGTCTCCGACAAGTACGGCAAGTGGGCTGCCGAGGCTGAATTCGACCGCCAAAGCCCGATCAAGACCCTGCATCACATTGCTTGCGAGGACAAGCGCTTGCTTGAGAACGGCAAATGGCGCGGCGAAGTGGCCACGGTCGCCGTCAAGGGGGATATCGACAATCTCGGCGCGCTGTTCCAGCGCGGCCTCGAAAAACCGACCTTCGCCAAGATGGCGTCGCTTTCGCGCCAGGTCAACGCGTTTTTCGCGATCTGGCTGCCGTGGTTCTGCGAGCACGGCAAGGACGAGCATGGCATCGCGCGCTATCGCAACACCTACACGGTGTTCGCCGGCGGCGACGACTTTTTCCTCATCGGACCATGGGAGTCGACCCTTGCACTGGCCGCCGCGATGCGTCTGCGCTTTACCGACTACGTCGCGCAGAACGACGCGGTCACGTTCTCCGCGGGGATGGTGATGACGCACCCGAAGACCCCGGTACGCCACCTGGCGCGCAGCGCGGAACAGGCACTCGATGCCGCCAAGGCGCACACCAGGAACGGTGCGGCAAAGAACGCGGTGTCCCTGTGGAACTGCGTCGTCGCCTGGGATGACTGGCACCTGTTGATGGGAAAACACCGCGGCGCCCTCGAAGACCTGATGCGGCAGGCCGATCGCCACGGCGCGGGCTTCTCGACTTCGCTCACCTATTCGCTTCTGCAGCTTTCCGACCGCTCGGCGAGCCGGCGGCCGGAGGACGCCCTCTGGCGGTCCCAACTGCACTATCGTCTGGCACGATTCTTCGGCGACAGGGTCAAGGGCGACGATGGTGCACGCTCGCGTCGCGAGGCAATTGTGAAGGCCGCAATCGCCGAGATCGGCGGCGCGCTCGGCACGTATCGGGGTAGTTACCGCCTGCCGCTTTCCGTTTTGCTCTACCAACAACGTGATTGAAGCCGCAAGCTTGCCATTTCAGATTTCCATTAACCGCCGTTCTAGACTTGATTTCAAGGAGACTCTTCCATGGCACTGAATTTCGACCTGGCTATTCCGTCCCCCGAGCTGTTTGACACGCTCGCGGAGGACCAGGCGCGCAAGCTTGATGAGGAGGCGCGCCATTCGAAGCAGGGAATGAACATGAACAAGTCTTCTCAGATCCGGCGGTTCTACGACGAGCTTGTCAGCTGGCAGGAGCGCATAGACGGCGATGCCGAAAAATTCAGGCAGTTCGAGGCTTTCATTCGCATGCTCAACGCCAAAGTCGCGTACGCAAAAGGACGCGAACTTGTCGGGCCCGAATTCGAGCGCTGGTTCCGCGAATGCATCAAGGCCACCACCAGCGCCACGGCACTCAATCACTTTCGTCTCCATTTCGAGGCGGTTCTCGGCTTTCTCAAAGCATTGCGACGCTGACCATTCAGGAGAGAAAAATGCAACTGACACAGATCAAGCAAGTCACCGGCATCCTGACGCTCAAGACCGGCCTGCACATCGGAGCGGGCGATACCGATATGCGCATCGGTGGTACGGACAATCCTGTGGTCAAGAATCCACTCGATGGGCAACCCTATATCCCGGGGTCGTCACTCAAGGGCAAGGTCCGCAGCCTGCTGGAGTGGAAGCTGGGTTTGGTGACTGCTTCGAATGGCAGGCCGTTCTCGTTCGAACACCTGTCCAAGGTCGACAACAATGACGCGCGCAACCTGCTGCGCCTCTTCGGCGGTGCGCCAAGCAAAGACGTGGATCGCGTGGTGGCCGAGATCGGGCCGACGCGCCTGGCATTCTGGGATTGCGCACTCGATCCGGCCTGGCTGGCTGCCGTGCGTGCGCGCAACATCCTCGCCACGGAAGCGAAAAGCGAGAACTCCATCAACCGGATCGCCGGAGTCGCCGAGCATCCGCGTTTCACCGAGCGCGTTATCGCCGGGGCGGAATTCAACTTCCGGCTTTCGCTCAAAGTGGTCGACGGGGAGGACCTGCTGCCCCTGCTGCTCGAAGGGCTCAAATTGCTCGAGGCCGACAGCCTCGGCGGATCTGGTTCGCGCGGTTACGGCAAGGTCGTACTGTCGAAACTGGCGCTCGATGGTGAACCGCTGCAGCCCCGGTTCGACGCCATTCAGCTGTTCGCCTCGGCTGCCTGACGTCATGACGCACACGCTCCACCGGGCGACGCTTAAGCTACAGACGCCGCTGGGTACACCCCTGACAGGCGACACCTTGTTCGGGCAAATGTGTTGGGCGCTGCGCGCGGCGCGTGGCGATGCTGAACTGGTACGCCGAATTGCCGGCTACACCGCCGGCGAACCCTGGCTGGTGGTGTCAGACGGTTTCCCGGCTGGATACCTGCCCAAGCCCTCGCTGCCGCAGCACTTCGAACCCTTGATAGATCCCGCGGCGCGCAAAGCCGCGAAGCGCAAGCGCTGGATTCCAGTCGACAAATTCGCGTTGGGCGAACAAACGCACAGCCTCGCCGCCCTGCTGGGTAGCGCCGTGGACGACTCGGTCGCGTTTGAAAAAATGGCCCCGGTGGCTGCCACTCAGATGCACAACACGCTCAACCGCTTGACCGGCACCACCGGCGAGGGAGAATTTGCACCCTACACGACGCAGACGATCTTTCACGCCCCTGGGCAGCGTATGGACCTCTATCTCGGGCTGGACGATGCACGCGCAACGCCAGATGAAGTAGGCGCCCTCCTGACCGCCATCGGAGCCAGCGGATTCGGCCGCGATGCCAGCGTCGGCTTGGGTAAGTTCCTGTTGGAAACGATCGTCCCTTTCGCGTGTACACCGCCTCCCGGCGCGGATGGGCACTGGACGCTCGCGCCCTGTGTTCCACGCGGCGGGCACTTCGACCGTCAACGCAGCTATTGGCGGGTGCTGACGCGGTTCGGCCGCCACGGCAACCTGCATGCGCTGGGCGGCAATCCGTTCAAGACCCCGATCCTGTTGGCAGGCACTGGAGCGGTGCTGACTCCAAGTGGACCGTTCACGCCCCGGGTATTCGTTGGCACCGGCATCGGTGGCGATGGCCGCCTTTCAAAGGTCGAGCCAGGCACCGTCCATCAGGGCTACGCGCCGGCACTGCCTCTGGCGATGGGAGTCGCATCATGATCTCGACCGTGCGGCCGCTGTCGATTTCCACCCTTTCGCCGGTGCACATCGGTTGCGACGATGTGTACGAGCCGAGCAATTTCGTCATTAGTCAAGGCCTGCTGCATCTTCTTGACCCTGCGACTCTCGTGGACGACCTGACGGACCAGGAGCGGAAGGAACTCATGCGACTGTCCGAAGAGCGCGAGCCTATAGCTGCGCTGCAGACCTATTTCAAGGGCAACGCCGAGCGTTTCGCCACCCTTGCCTGTCACCAGGTGGCAGTCGCCGAAGCCGTGATCAATGCTTACGAGACCAGCGCCGGCCGTGCCACGCAGCGCGGCCCTGCCCGCCAGGCCGTGTTCAACGCTTTTCCAATCGCCCGCACCGCATACAACGCCTTGGACAACGCGCCCTACTTGCCTGGCAGCTCGCTCAAGGGCAGCATGCGTACCGCCTGGCTCAACCACAAAAACGGTGGCAAGCCGCTGACAGGCCCGAACCGCAACAAGATCGACAACCAGGCTGCGCGCGAACTGCAGCAACGCGTGCTTGGCTACGAGGCCGGCAAGTTCGAGAACGACCCCTTCCGGACGGTGCAGCTGGCCGATGCGCAGGTTGCCGACGATGCCGCGACGCCACCCACACGGGTGCTCTATGCGGTGAGCAAGAAAAAACGCTTGCCGCGCGACGGCGAGCGTGCGGGACCGGAACTGAAGCTCTTTCTCTTTCTGGAAACCATTCCCGACGCGCTTCCTTGCGCGTTTTCAGGCGAACTGCGTTTCGGGCCACAGCAACTGGGCGGCATCGACTGGAACGCGATGTGCGACGCCTGCAATGCGTTCTATGTTCCACAGTTGCAGGCGGAACTGGACCATCACGTGCTTGGCGCGACCCTTGACCCGGAATGGAAGAAACTCATCGAAGGTCTGCTGACTGACGAGTTGCACGCGCTGCGCCAGGCGCGACAAGGCTTTCTGCTTCGCGTCGGCCGGCATTCCGGCGCGGAGTCGGTCACGCTGGACGGCGTGCGCAGCATCAAGATCGTTGGCGCGCCTGTGGATGGCAAGCAGCAGTTCGACTACCGGCCGGAAAGCACGCAAAAGCGCTTTGCCAGCCTGACCAAGGTCGGTACGGCCGGCCTGCTGCCGTTTGGCTGGATCTGGGTCGATGCGAGCGATGGCGCGCATGGGCACCTCATGCAGTCGATACGGCAGAAGCTGAGCGCGCGCAGCCAGGCCTTGCGCGAAGACCACGCCGACCGGCTGGTACGCCTGGAAGAACGTCGGGCCACCAGGCGTGAAGAGTTGGCTGCCCGCAAGGCCAAGGAACAGGCCGCTACCGATGCGAAGCAGGCCGAAGAAGACGCACGCCTGAAACGGGATGCGGCGCTGGCCTCCATGGGCCCGAGCCTGCGGAAAGTCGAGGAGTTTCGCGCTGCGTTCGCGGAACGTCACCAGAATCTGCGCGGCGGGCACGAAAAGCCGAACGCGGTTTTTCACACCAGGGCACGCGACCTTGCGCGCCTCGCCGCCGACTGGCCACTAGCTGAGCGCACCGCCGCGGCCGACGCGATCGAGGAATGGCTTCCAAGGGTCGTCAGTATCGACATCAAGGACGAACGCAAGAAGCTCAAGCTGGCCGCACTGCGGACGCCATGAGCCTGAAAGAATTCCGGGTCGCGCGCTACCACTTCGTCTTCGAGGTCACTCGCCCGATGCGCCTGCCTGACTACGCCGGGTCGATGCTGCGCGGGGCGTTTGGTCACGCCCTGCGCCAGATCGCGTGCATGACCAAGCAGAAAGAGTGCGAGGGATGTCCTCTGCTCTGCTCGTGCTCATACCCGAAGATATTCGCACCCCCACCACCGGAAACGCACACGCTGCAGAAATTCACGCAAATTCCGGTGCCTTATGTGATCGAGCCTCCCGCGTGGGGCGCGCGCGTGCTTGACACCGGCGAAGCGATTGACTTTCACATGGTGCTGGTGGGGCGCGCCATAGACGAATTGCCGCTGATCGTTCTCGCCTGGCGCAGAGCATTTGCGCGCGGTGTCGGCGCCGGCGACGGGACAGCCGAGATCGTTCGCGTGCTTCACTGCCGCCTCGATACCGACTTGGAGATTTACACCCCGGCCTCCGGCACCATCGCTCCACATGAAACAACCGTGCCATGCACGCCGTGGTCCCACGCGAATTCGGGATCGGTGACGTTGGAATTCACAACACCCCTCCGGCTTCAACACAACGGCCGCGCACTCCGGCCCGACCAATTGATCGCCAGAACATTGCTCATGGCACTACTGCGACGCGCCAGTTTGCTGTCCGAGTTCCATGACGAAGGCCCGCTGCTGACAGACTTCGCACCACTATCCGAAACCGCCTCCAAGATCACCGACCAAAAGCACCTCGCCTGGCGCGATTGGACAAGATATTCCTCCCGCCAGCACCAATCCATGGCCTTGGGCGGCGCCATAGGTCGATGGACCCTGAACGGCGATCTCACCCCATTTGCCCCATATCTCCAATTGGGCGAATTTCTTCACGTCGGCAAGGAAGCGGCGTTCGGCTTGGGCGGGTATTCCGTTCTACGCTGAACCGTCGCCAAGCTGTAGCGACCATACATATGTCGACGAAACGTCAGCGCTGTGAAGACTACAATCTTCAAGCGTTTGATTTCTCGAAAGCTTTTTGTGCACCGCAGTTCGAATGCAGCCCTGAATTCAAAGGGATCGAGACCGTCGGGTAGTGCTGTGCTAGCAGTAGAGGTCGGTTCGAATGCAGCCCTGAATTCAAAGGGATCGAGACGATATTGCCGCGTCAACCTTCAGCGAGAATGACGTTCGAATGCAGCCCTGAATTCAAAGGGATCGAGACGTACAAGCCGAAAATCGAATCGTATTCCTTGGCCTGTTCGAATGCAGCCCTGAATTCAAAGGGATCGAGACGTCTTACGCCACTGAAAGCCCCCAGTGGCAATCTGTTCGAATGCAGCCCTGAATTCAAAGGGATCGAGACAGGTCATAGCCTGCGGTTTGCTCTTGCTCTTTCCGTTCGAATGCAGCCCTGAATTCAAAGGGATCGAGACATAGTCAGCTTGAATGCTACTTGCCCACATAAACGTTCGAATGCAGCCCTGAATTCAAAGGGATCGAGACCTGTTTGAGTCTCATGTTGCTGCTCCTTAGTAGTGCGTTCGAATGCAGCCCTGAATTCAAAGGGATCGAGACTCCCTTTCACGGGCTTTACGCTTATTGTGTGGCGTTCGAATGCAGCCCTGAATTCAAAGGGATCGAGACTCTTTAGCGCGAATGTACATGTAGGCTTCCACCGTTCGAATGCAGCCCTGAATTCAAAGGGATCGAGACTTCGTGTTCGGACCCGACATGGTCAGCCTGAATGTTCGAATGCAGCCCTGAATTCAAAGGGATCGAGACTCGTCCAAATTTAGAAACTCCAGTATCTCGGTGAGTTCGAATGCAGCCCTGAATTCAAAGGGATCGAGACTGATGCCTTGGTATCCGGTGCTGCTGCTGGATTGATGTTCGAATGCAGCCCTGAATTCAAAGGGATCGAGACGATGCTCCGAGCAGTGACACCGCAGCGTCAATTTTGTTCGAATGCAGCCCTGAATTCAAAGGGATCGAGACCACTGCCAACATCACCGAGCTTCCCTGCGGTACGCGTTCGAATGCAGCCCTGAATTCAAAGGGATCGAGACGCATCAGCGCGAGTGCATCCCCTTCCTCTAACTGCCGTTCGAATGCAGCCCTGAATTCAAAGGGATCGAGACGGCCCGCGTTGTCATACTGCGTTACGGTCTTGCGTTCGAATGCAGCCCTGAATTCAAAGGGATCGAGACAGATTGAGTCGGCGCTGCCCGACGATCAGTCGGTTCGAATGCAGCCCTGAATTCAAAGGGATCGAGACACACGACAACGGCACCGAGCGAGTGGGCGCTACCGATGTTCGAATGCAGCCCTGAATTCAAAGGGATCGAGACAAATACTTCGCGAGATAATTGTTGCTGATGCTCGGTTCGAATGCAGCCCTGAATTCAAAGGGATCGAGACGTAAGCATCAGCGCGAGTGCATCGCCTTCTTCGTTCGAATGCAGCCCTGAATTCAAAGGGATCGAGACTTCCGCTTCGGCGCGAACCTTTTCAATCTCAGCGCGTTCGAATGCAGCCCTGAATTCAAAGGGATCGAGACATCATTGCGCTGTCGTACAGCGATGCGGTGTCACAGTTCGAATGCAGCCCTGAATTCAAAGGGATCGAGACATAACAAAGCTTTCCGGTTCACAAATGATATGCAAGTTCGAATGCAGCCCTGAATTCAAAGGGATCGAGACGAACTTTCCGCCGCGACCTTTAATCAGGTCTTTGCGTTCGAATGCAGCCCTGAATTCAAAGGGATCGAGACGAAATCTATTACCGTCAGTGATCGGCGCTGATCAGTTCGAATGCAGCCCTGAATTCAAAGGGATCGAGACCTCGTGACACGCGACAACGTGCGCGCCTTTGGCCGTTCGAATGCAGCCCTGAATTCAAAGGGATCGAGACGAACGTCAAATCCGCAACATAATATATTTCATACAGTTCGAATGCAGCCCTGAAGTAAGCGCGCGGAGAACACATCTTGAGCAAGTGCTGAACCCTGGCGATAGTGTGCACGATGAACATCATGCACACCATGGCGAGCGAGGCTCGCCCCAAAGTCCCCAAGCGCCGGTTTTACAGTCCCGAGTTCAAACTCCAAGCTGTTGGTGAGTGCGGCCAAGCTGGCGCCTCTATTGCAGCCGTCGCTCTCAAACACGGCGTCAACGCCAACATCGTGCACCGGTGGTTGCGTGAGCATAGTCAGGGCACTCTGGTAGTTCAGCCACTTGCATTCGTGCCGGTCACTTTGACGGCGCCGTCAACACCACCACTGCCAGAGCCACCGGCACCGGCTGATATCCGCATCCAAGTCCAGCGTGCAAACACCACCATCGTCGTCAACTGGCCCTTGCAGGGAGGAGCTGCCTGCGCGCAGTGGCTACGTGAGTGGTTAGCGTGATCCGCATTGACGCCGTATGGCTGGCAACGATTCCCCTGGACATGCGCGCGGGAACTGACAGCGCCTTAGCCCGAGTCGTCCAGGTCTTTGGTGCCGCCCACCCGCATACCGCCTACCTCTTTGCCAACCGACGGGCCAACCGGATGAAGGTGCTGGTGCATGACGGAATCGGCATCTGGCTGGCCGCCAGGCGACTGCACCAGGGCCACTTTATCTGGCCTGTCGGGAGCGCCGCTGAGCGGGTCAGTTTGAGCCGCCCTCAACTCGATGCATTGGTGCTCGGATTACCCTGGTCGCGCATTGGTGAAGGCGGGATTATTACCGTGGTTTGATTCTGCCTTTGCAATCATTTTTGGGTCAATTGGGGGATGCTCTCATTGGCAAAAATACATGGGTCTGGGACACTACTATTCATGGTCGAAGCCCTTGAATCCCTATCCGGTTTGAACGCACAACAGCTGCGCGAATTGGCCGGCGATTTGATTGCAAAGGTTGTTCTGCAAAGTCAGCAAATCACACTGAACGATCAACTCATCGCCAGCAAAGATCGCGAGATCATTTACCGCCAGGCCAAGATCGACAAGCTCACGCACGAGATGGCCGTGCTCAAGCGCTGGAAGTTTGGCCGCAGCCGCGAGCAACTCGATGCAGGTCAGACCAGCCTGCTCGATGAGACCATCGACGCCGACATCGCAGCCATCGAGCAGGAGCTGCAAGACTTGGCACCAACAGCCAAGACCGACAAAGAGCCGGCCAGCAAACCCAAGCGCGCATCCTTGCCAGCAGAGCTGCCCCGTGTTGACATGCACCATGAGCCCGATTCCACTACCTGCGGATGTGGCTGCCAGTTAAAGCGCATCGGTGAAGACGTCAGCGAGAAGCTGGACTACACACCGGGTGTGCTGTCGGTAGAGCGGCACATCCGCGGCAAGTGGGCTTGCACCAAGTGTGAGACCTTGATCCAGGCACCGGTTCCTGCACAAATCATCGACAAGGGCATCCCGACCTCGGGCCTGCTGGCCCAGGTGTTGGTGGCCAAGTATTCGGATCACCTTCCGCTGTATCGGCAAGAGGCCATCTTTGGCCGCTCAGGCTTTGCCATTCCCCGCTCCACGCTTGCCGCCTGGGTGGGCGCATGCGGTGTGCAGTTGCAACCGCTGGTGGATGCCTTGAAGGACTCCATGCTCAAGCATGCGGTGCTGCATGCCGACGAGACACCGGTGGCCATGCTCAAGCCCGGCAACAAGAAGACGCACCGGGCTTACCTGTGGGCTTATGCGCCGGGTGCCTTTGAGAATTTGAAAGCGGTGGTCTACGACTTCTGCGAATCCCGAGCCGGTGAACATGCCAGAACCTTCCTTGGCAAATGGAAAGGCAGCCTGGTGTGTGACGATTTCAGTGGGTACAAAGCCAGCTTTGCCGGCGGCATCACCGAGGCCGGATGTCTGGCGCATTCGCGACGAAAGTTCTTTGACTTGCATGTCAGCAACAAGAGTCAGATTGCCGCGCAGGCTTGTGCGTACATCGGACAGCTGTACGACGTTGAGCGCGAGGTCAAACATCTGGGCTTTGAAGAGCGGCTGCAAATCCGACAAACAAAATCGAAACCACTGGCCCAAGCGTTTCACCAGTGGATGCTGCTGCAGCGCCGACAGATCACGGACGGATCGGCCACGGCCAAAGCATTGGACTACAGCCTCAAGCGCTGGGTTGCACTGACTCAGTTTCTGGGTGACGGGCAACTGCCGATAGACAATAACTGGATCGAGAACCAGATTCGACCGATTGCGATTGGACGCGGCAATTGGTTGTTCGCCGGCTCACTGCGTGCCGGGCAGCGTGCCGCCGCTGTGATGAGTTTGATTCAGAGCGCCAAACTCAACGGGCACGACCCGTATGCCTACTTGAAGGATGTGCTGGCCCGGCTACCGACTCACAAGAACCGCCAGATCGAAGAACTGCTGCCGCATCGCTGGACGCTTGGCTCAGCGTAACTGTATAACCGTGCCGGCCGCAGCAATGCCGTCAAGGTGTGTTGGCTGCGCGCTTACGCCCTGAATTCAAAGGGATCGAGACTTCCTCGCTGATGGTGACTTCCAGCACAGATGCGTTCGAATGCAGCCCTGAATTCAAAGGGATCGAGACCTACCCCGCACGTGGACCAATCAATTGCCGTTCGTTCGAATGCAGCCCTGAATTCAAAGGGATCGAGACCTAGCTGCCTTGAGATACTTGCCGAGATAGTTATGTTCGAATGCAGCCCTGAATTCAAAGGGATCGAGACGGCTTGCCCAGTTTCCTGCCTGCGTTAGGGGAAACGTTCGAATGCAGCCCTGAATTCAAAGGGATCGAGACTTGAAGGCTTGCCGCACACGACATGCTACGGTGCGTTCGAATGCAGCCCTGAATTCAAAGGGATCGAGACAAGAGCATCGCCTTCCTCTAACTGCCATCCCGGAAGTTCGAATGCAGCCCTGAATTCAAAGGGATCGAGACTCCTTCAAGACTGCGTATAGCGCTTGTGTGGACTGTTCGAATGCAGCCCTGAATTCAAAGGGATCGAGACGCGTAAGCCGTCCGGTATCCAGCGCTAGAGAGAGGTTCGAATGCAGCCCTGAATTCAAAGGGATCGAGACGAGTGCGGCTTTCGCATATCTCGATACCGCGGTTCGTTCGAATGCAGCCCTGAATTCAAAGGGATCGAGACTGCCAACATCAGCGCGAGTGCGTCTCCTTCTTCGGTTCGAATGCAACCCTGAATTCAAAGGGATCGAGACCCGCATGCTTGCCGCACACGGCAAGCCACAGTCGTTCGAATGCAGCCCTGAATTCAAAGGGATCGAGACGCCAAGTAGTGTCACGATGTAGCCAAATGCCGGATGTTCGAATGCAGCCCTGAATTCAAAGGGATCGAGACATTAGCAAGGCTGAGATTACTAGTGCAAGCAATCGGTTCGAATGCAGCCCTGAATTCAAAGGGATCGAGACGTATGCACTCATGGCGTAAGCCACCCTGTGTCCGGCGTTCGAATGCAGCCCTGAATTCAAAGGGATCGAGACAAGCGCGCCTTGCGGATGTGCTGCATCCCGTAGAGTTCGAATGCAGCCCTGAATTCAAAGGGATCGAGACGCAATCTGCCGTACCGATGCGCCACTGGACCGCAGTTCGAATGCAGCCCTGAATTCAAAGGGATCGAGACTGCGATGGCCTCCGTGCTTCTGGCCCGTTGGTCAGTTCGAATGCAGCCCTGAATTCAAAGGGATCGAGACGGTGCATCGCCTTCGTCCAGTTGCCATCCCGGGGTTCGAATGCAGCCCTGAATTCAAAGGGATATCAGCAAGCTTGCGAAAGCGGACATCGCCGGCAGGTGCCAATATTCTTGCCACATGACTTCCGCAAAGAGAACTCTTTACCTGGTGTGCTACGACATCGGTTGCCCGCGCCGCTTGTATCGGGCGCATCGGTATCTGCTTGGATACAAGGTTGGCGGGCAAAAATCGTTTTTCGAGTGCTGGTTGACGCCGGCCGAATTGCGTGAGGTTCGGGAAACGCTGGAATCCCTGCTTCTCCTGTCGGCGGATCGGGCTCACATTTTTCAGCTTGACCCGCGCCAGAATGTCATGGCTATGGGTATTGCCGTTGTGCCGCCGACTGCGGCATTTATGATTGTCTGACCAGGGTTTCGAATGACCAGTCTTTACGTGGATCGACGCGGGGTTGTCCTCAAGGCAGATGGGGAGGCGCTGGCGTTTTATGAAGAAGGGCAACGTGTCGGGACTGTTCCGCTGGCGCCGCTCTCGCGAGTTTTTTTGCGGGGCGACGTGACCTTGTCGTCTTCGCTGCTGGGCAAGTTTGGCGAGCGAGGCATCGGGGTTGTGATTCTGTCTGGCCGCAAGGGCGTGCCCTCGATGCTGCTGGGGCGGCCGCACAACGACGCGTCCCGGCGCTTGGGACAGTATGGGTTGGCACGCGATCCGGACGCGTGCCTGAGGTTTGCGCGGGAGGTAGTACGGCAGAAATTGGCGAGTCAGGCGAGCTTTCTTTCCGAGAAGCGGGATGCGTTGGCCCAGTCGCGCTATGCGCTGACGCTGGTATTGCGAAAAATCGACGGCGCGCTCGCGTCGCTGGATCGTCATACGACAATCGCGGCATTGCGCGGCGCCGAGGGTGCCGGTGCGGCCGCCTATTTCGACGGTATCGCGGAACTGGTTCCCGATCGCCTTGGGTTCAAGCGCCGCAATCGCCGCCCACCGAGAGATCCCGTAAACGCCGTCCTCTCGCTTGGCTACACGCTATTGCACGCGGAGGCCGTCATTGCGTTGTATGGCGCCGGACTCGATCCGTTCATCGGCTTTTATCATGCCCTCGATTTTGCCCGCGAATCGCTGGCGTGCGACATCGTCGAATCGCTGCGTGTCGAGGTCGATCGTCATGCGATCCGAATGTTCAACGAAGAGACGCTGCGTGCGGAGGATTTTTCGCAAACTGCCGAGGGCTGCATGATGGGCAAGGCGGGCAGGGCGCGCTTTTATGAGGCATGGGAGCGGGCCGCCGAACGCATTCGCAAGGGCTTGACGGAGAGAGTCGCCGACGTTGTGACGGCCGTTTGTGCGATCGACGCGAAATTGCCCGTTGCAAGCGAGCAACTTTCCTAGGCTCGTGCGCGGCGATTTCCGTCACATGGCTTCTTTCATCATCGGCTATGACATTGCGGACCCGCGCCGCCTCGGGCGCGTGCATCGCGAGATTCGCAAGTTCGCGATGCCGCTTGAGTACAGCATTTTTCTGCTTGTCGGTAGCGAATCCGAGCGGGACCGTTGCCTTGCTGCCCTGGAAGGCCTGATCGACAAACGCGCGGATGACGTGCGCTGTTACACGCTCCCCGCCCGTGGCCTGCAAGCCAGGATCGGCTGCGCCGGATTGCCGTCCGGCATACTGTGGAGCGGGCTGCCGGCGCCTATCGGCTGACGCCGGCAAGCTTGCCCTGCAGGACTGCGACGCAGCCTTCGCGCATCATTAAAGGATGGAACAAGGAATTTCTACTGCCGACGCAACGACCTGGTTCGTATCGCGCCACCCTGGCGCGATCGAGTGGGCGCGCCGGGAGAACATCCAGGCGCTGCGCTGGGTTTCCCATATTGTCGCGGGCGACATCGCTGCCGGCGACACCGTCATCGGGACGCTGCCTGTGCATCTGGCCGCTGCGGTGTGCGCCCGCGGCGCCCGTTATCTGCATCTTGTGATCGACCTGCCAGAAGCACTGCGCGGCCGGGAACTGACGCCCGGGCAATTGTGCGAATTCAACGCCCGGCTAAAGTGCTATCACCTTGAGGAGCGCAATTGAAAATCCACGTTGCCATTGTTTCCGACCAGATTCTCGCGAACCTGATTCCCGCGCTGATGGAAAAGCCCGACGCGGTCTGGCTTGTGTCCTCTCTCGCGATGAGCGCACGCGGCGTGGATTCTCGCCTGGCGCGCCTGCTGAAAAAGGCTGGAATGGCCGTCGAAATCCGCAATGCCGCGCCGGAGGTCAACATGCGCGCTATCTACGCTTTCGCCGCCTCGGTGATTGACGAACTGATGGAAAAGCACGCCGCTGCGGAATTGATCCTGAATGCGACCGGCGGCACCAAGCCGATGTCGTTGGGCTTCATCGAGGTTTTTCGCGGCATCGCTGCCCGCATCATCTACACCGATACCCCGCACCGGCAGATCGATGTTCTGCCGCAGGGAAGGGAGGACGCCGCCGTGCCGACGCCCATGTTCGACGTGCTCGACGTGCCCGGTTATCTATCGGCCCAGGGATTGCGCTACGCGGAAGCGGATTCCGACGCGGCACCCTATGTCACCCGTATGCAGGGAAGGAAGGCCGCGGCGAAGCACTTGGGCCGAAACGCAGTCAAGCTCGAAGCGTTATTCCGCACCATGAACGCTTTGGCGGACAGGGCCCTTGATCGGGACGGCAATTTGGTCGACCCGATGCAGCGGTTCAACACTCCGCACCCACCCCGCGGCGATTGGGCGGCGGCGCTGCACGCGCTGATTGACGCAAAATGTATTTCCTGGAGCACGGGCAGCAACGATATTGCGTTTATTGACGCCGAACGCACGCAATTCGTGCGCGGCGGTTGGCTTGAGGAGTATGCCTTCCACCTGGTCCGCGACGAACGCCCGTTCGATGTGCGCAAGGGTGTCAAGGTGCAGATGGAGGGCGGTGATGGCGTCACGAACGAGTTTGACGTGGTGGCCTGCCATCTCAACCAGCTCTTGTTTCTGGAATGCAAGACCCTGAAATTCGAAGAGGGCCGCAACGACAGCGACGTGGCCTACAAGCTCGAAAGCCTGGGCGACCGGGCGCGCGGACTGTTCGGTGAAACCTGGTTGTTGTCGGCGCAAACGCCTACGCCAATCCTCAGGAAGCGGGCAGAACAAGGGCGCTTTCGCTTGCTCGGGCCGGCGGACTTGCCGGGATTGCGTGAACGAGTGCGCGCGTGGATCGAAGGGGCGTGACAATGTGCCTTCGACCTGCGCGACGTCATCGATCGATGCATGCTTGTTCGATGAGTAGGCCTGCGCCCAATTTCAGAGCGCTTTCCATTTCGGAGCGCATCCAGCTCGTTCTTGTAGCCGCGAATCATCCTGACTCAAGGCCTGCTTTTCACCCGCCGAAGAGCGGCGCGTTCGCGCGACACCCCTATCTCATTCGCTGTTGACCTCATCGAACACCCACGCGGCGAAGGCCTTGACCTCGGCGCGGTGCCGGCTGCCGCGCGCGACAATCAGGAAGTGCTGACGTGGCACCGCGATGCGACTGCCCGAGCGGCTGGCGAATAGCGGCACCAGCTTGCCTTGCTTGACCAGGCGATTGACATGCGGCGCGCGCCCGATGGCGACCCCTTCGCCTTCGACGGCGGCGCTGATCGCCTGGTCGTAATGTGAAAACGTCAGCGAGCCGGCCGGTTTCACGGTCGGCACATTCCACAGCGTGAGCCAGTTGGCCCAGTCAAGCGAAGGCAGGCGGGTGTCCTCGTAGCGCAACAACACCTGGCCTGCGAGGTCAGCGGGCGTCTTGAGCGGGCGCGCTTTGTCCTTCAACAAAGCCGGGCTCACCATCGGAAACGCCTCCTCGTTCATCAGCGCAATCGCGTCGCGCGGCGCGGCCTCCGGCTCGCAAAAGCGGATCGCGCAGTCGATGCGCTCGCGTTCCAGCGAGACGATGCTGTTGTTGGCGGCGATGCGCACGTCGATCTCCGCATGGCGCGCGCGAAAGCCCGCCAGGCGCGGCACCAGCCAGAGCGAGGCGAACGACAGCGCGGTGGTCACCGTCACCAAGCGGGGCTGCGGGCCGCGCAGGGCCGCCACCGTGGTGTTGATCTCGGCTAACGCGCGGGACGCGGTGCGATACAGCGCCTCGCCTGCCTCGGTCAACGCGAGGCTGCGGTTGAAGCGGTTGAACAAGGGCACGCCGATGGCCGCTTCGAGCGTCTTGATCTGGCGGCTGATCGCCGATTGTGTGATCGACAACTCTTCTGCCGCCTGGGTGAACGACAACTGCCGCGCAGCCGCTTCGAAGCCGCGCAAGGCAGGCAACCGGCCCTGGTCGAACCCACCGCGTTTCTGCGCCAATATGAAGCTACTCAGCGGCCAGCTTGAGCCGTTTGAGTGTGGCCATCTTGGCTGCGCTGTCGCCGCGCAAGCGCTCGGCGAAGGCGGCACCGTTGGCTTGCGACAGCACCTGGCTGGCGCCGGCTGCCCAGGCCTGCATCGCAGGCGAAGCCAGCGCCTTCTCGCGCGCGGCCTCAAGCGTGGCCACCATCGCCGCCGGCATTTTCGCCGGCACGAGGATGCCGCCAAAGCTCAGCTGCACCACCGGGATGCCCGATTCGGTCAGTATGGGCACTTCCGGGAACGAAGGGTGGCGGCACCCCGGCAAAGCCCAGGCGGGTGAGTCCGATGCTGCCGGACGCACCGTCGATGCGCTGATCTCGCGATGCCGAAGCGGCGCGAAGCTTCAGCTCGCCTGCGGGCTCAAGGCATGCACCACCGCGGCTACAATCAATGCGGCCAGCGCGACAAGGTCGGCCAGCACCACCCTGGATATCGCCGCGTTGTAGCCGTCGATCTGCCAGGCCAGAAGCAGAAATGCGATCACGCTCGCCAGAGCGGCGATGAGCGCGAGGCGATGCAGCAACGGATCAAACGCCGCATAGGCGAGGAAGGCCGCGAGCAGGCCGAAAAGTACGGCACGGTGACGCAGCAACAACTCCAGGTTGCTGTCCCGCACAGTGATGCCATACAAGGCTTCGAGCTTGGTGGCGCTGACCACCCCGATCAAGGGCATTGCGTGAATCAGGGCAACCAGAAGCAGAGCGGCAGGAACGACATAACGCATGGCCGGGCTTTCGAGGGTGAAAGCCCGGTTTTACCGAATGCCTGGCAGCGCGACAATAACCCCGGAGGTAAGTGACACTTGCAGCGGCCGCTGTCAGCGCGCCAACGGCCGCGCACTGCCGCAGCCGCAGCCAACATGCCTTGCGTCGAGAGCGGGAGCGACGTGTCGAGACATTCGACCTTTTCTCACCGCGCGCGCGCATCGACAAACCTGGGCGAGCGCTGCTCCCGCCCGGCCGCCACCGCCTCGACCTGATTGACCCCGGCCTTGAGCGCATCCTGCTCGGTCGATTCGAGCAGCAGAGCCTCGGCCACGCTCAAGGAAGACCCGCGGTTGTAGATGCGCTTGGCGGCTGCCACTGCGGACGGGCTGCGTGCGGCTATTTCAAGCGCGGTGGCCATGGCTTCGGCATGCGGGTCGTCGCAGACCCGGGTGGCAAAGCCGTAGGCATGCGCCTCCACCCCGCTGAACACGCGCCCGGTATAGGTGAGCTCGCGGATCACGTCGGCGCGCGCCAGTTCGCGCATCAGCACGGTACCGGCCATGTCGGGCACCAGGCCCCACTTCACTTCCATGATCGAGAGCTTGGTGGCCGGTGCGATGTAGCGCATGTCGGCACCGAGCATGATCTGGAAGCCGGCGCCAAAAGCCACGCCGTGCACTGCGGCGATCACCGGTACCGGCAATGTGTGCCATACCCAGGCGGCCTGCTGCGCACGATTGGTGAGGCCATGGGTGCGCGGCGTCAGGCGATACGACGCTGCGCTCAACTGCGACCCGCTGTTTTCGCCGACGGGCTTGGCGCCGAGGCGACCCAGGTCGATGCCGGCGCAAAATGCGCGCCCTTCGCCCGACAGCACTACGCAGCGCAGCGCCGGCTTGGCGGCCAGCAATGCGCCGGCTTCGATCAAGGCATCGAACATGCGGTCGTCCGCCGCATTCATCTTGTCGGCGCGAATCATCCTGACATCCGCAATGCCGTCCTTGATTTCGATGCTGACTCTTTCTTTCATGGCTGCCTTTGCTGGTGCGGGTTGGCTGGTGTGACCTGGCAGGGGGCTGCGCTAGGCGCGCGCCAAGGCGGCGGCGTTGGTGCCGGCGGCGCGCCCCTGGGTCACCGCGGACAACAGGCCGCCGCCGGAAAAGTAACCCCAGCGCGAGGGGCCGGACATGCCGCGCGCGGCACCGCCACCGGCGAACAGGTTGGGCAATTGCGTGCCGTCCGCGCGCAGCACACGGGCGCCGGTATCGATCACCACCCCGCCCTGGGTATGAAACAAGGCCCCGGTCACTTTTACCGCGCAAAACGGCGCTTCGAGCGGCTGCTTGCCGGCGAAGTCGCGGCCGAATTCATCCTGGCGCGTCCCGGCGCACAGCGCGTTTACTTCGGCCACGGTGGCCTCCAGCGCATCGACCGGCAGGCCAATCATTTCGGCCAGCGCGCGAATGCAGGGCGCCTTTTTGATGCCGCCTAACCCCGCCACCTCCTTGTAGTCGGTGAAACCCAGGATCGGCTTCTCGCGAATCTCGTCATAGATGTTCCAGGCGCAGCGCCCGGGCTGGGCAATGGTATCGACGGCCTGCTCCGAATAGCCGCGCACCTCGTTGGAAAACCGCTTGCCGTGCGCATTGACCTGAAAGCCGCCGGGCACGAGCAGGCCCCAATTCATCGGGTTGCCGTAGGGCGTGGCCACCGCGCCGTGGCCCTGGTAGCTGCCGAGGTCGGCCAGGCCGGCGCCAAGTTCGCGGCCCCAGCGGATCGCGTCACCCTGGTTGCCCACATGGCCCCAGAACTCGGCGTCGGCAATTTCCGGAATGTATTCGCGCACCATCTCGTGGTTGCCGCCAAAGCCGCAGCAGGCCAGCACCAGCGCCTTGCAGCCGACGGTCTCGCTGGCGCCATCGGGCCGCGTGTAGCGCACCGCAACTACGCGGCCTTCGGCAGTGGCGTACAGGTCGGCGGCCAGGGCGCCGGTGACCAGATCGATCTGCTTGCGGTCGGCCGCCGCCAGAAGTGCGCTCTGGAGCTCGCCGCCGGTACGGTTGGGCGTGCCATGCATGCGCAATACCGAGTGGCCGGGGTAGAGAAAACCTTCCACCAGCTTGAATTCCACCTGGTGCTCACC
>Ga0163147_10002195_pt1 | contig 28191 bp, 28 predicted proteins | sample OliLakLV19MP6G1_FD_148597 | JGI IMG/M metagenome (GOLD analysis project Ga0163147, IMG submission 148597) | Freshwater microbial mat bacterial communities from Lake Vanda, McMurdo Dry Valleys, Antarctica- Oligotrophic Lake LV.19.MP6.G1 | ecosystem: Environmental > Aquatic > Freshwater > Lake >...
TCGCGGGCAGGTCCGCACCGGTCGTCGCGGCGATGACCAGGTCGCGCCCGGCCCGTGTGGGCAGCGCCTGGGAGATGGCGTCGAGCCAGCCGGGGAAGCCCTCCGGCGGGATGAAGAGCCCGCCGGCGAACGCCAGCGGGAACAGCAGCACCTGGGCGACCGGGACGGCGGCCTTGACCGGCAGGGAGTAGCCGATGGCCACCCCCATGAACAGCAGCGGGACCCCGGCGACGGCGAGGGCACCCGCCCCCAGCAGAGCCTGCGTCGCTGTCACGGACGCCTCGGTGAGCAGGGCGGCGGCCAGGAGCAGCGGCAGCAGCCCGAGCAGGGCGAACAGCACCCCGTTGAGCAGGCGGGCGACGATCCGTGGACCCGCCCCGACCGGCAGGGTGCGCACGTACGGGTCCCAGGGTGTGCTGCGGTCGTCCGCGACGCCGACCCCGAAGCTGAACAGGCAGACGGAGAACACCGCGAACAGGCCCAGCTGGCTCACCGCGGCCGTCGAGGCCACCGGGTCGCCGGAGATCTCCCGGAACGGCACGACGAAGAACAGGAACGACAGCACCGGGAACATCACGGTGCCCACGACGGCGATCGGGACCCGGATCGTCTCCAGGGCCACGTAGCGGGTGTGGAGCGCGACCAGGCTCATGCCCTGGCCTCCCTCCGTGAGGGGCCCGACGGCGCCGGCGTCCGCGCGGTGAGGGCGAGGAACGCCTCCTCCAGCGATGCGGGCGCGACCTCGAGGTCCCGGAACGCGACGTCGAGATGGACGAGCTCTCGGACCAGCGCGTCGGAGTCGTCGGTGAACAGCGACCACCGGTCCCCGTCGCCGGCCTCGGCACGGACCACGTGCTGCAGGCGCGGCAGGGCGCCCGCGCGCACGCTCACCCGGCGCTGCTGCACCCGCGACCGGACCGCGTCCAGGGTGTCGTCGACGAGGACCCGACCCGAGGCCACGACGACGACCCGCTGCGCCAAAGCCTCGACCTCCTCCAGGTAGTGGCTGGTGACCACGACGGTCCCGCCGTCGGCGTGGAAGTCGCGCACGCGCTGCCACAGCAGGTGGCGCGCGTCGACGTCGAGGCCGGTCGTCGGCTCGTCGAGGACGAGCAGCCGGGGCCGGCCGACCAGCGCCAGCGCGACCGACAGCCGGCGTCGCTGGCCGCCGGAGAGCCCCCCGGTCTGACGCCGCGCCTGCTCGGTGAGGCCCAGGTCGGCCAGGAGCAGGGCGGAGGGGATCGGGTCCCGGTGGTGACCGGCGACGAAGTCGAGGACCTCACGGACCTTGAGCGTCGCCGGGAGCGCGGTCTCCTGAGGGGTACAGCCGACCTTGCTTCGGTTGGCCGGGACCCGGGGGTCCCCGCCGAACAGCCGGACGGTGCCGCTGTCCGGTCGGCGCAGACCCAGGAGCAGGCTGATGAGCGTCGACTTGCCCGCCCCGTTCGGGCCGAGCAGGCCGACGACCTGCCCGGCGGGCACGTCGAGGCTGACGTCGTCCAGGGCGAGGACGTCGCCATAGCGGCGGGTCACCCGGTCCCAGCTGGCGAGGATCTCGGTCACGAGCGGTCTCCCTCGGTGGTGGGCCGGACGTCGGCGGGCGGGCAGTGGTGGGACGCCGAGAGCTCGACCGCCCGCGGGGGCCACCTCCGGTGATCGTGCCAGGGGGTCACGTGACCGGAGACCTCGTCGCCGGCAGGCGCTCGTCGCGGCGCGACCGCACCAGTGTGGTCAGGGCGAGCCCGAGCGTCAGCGCGACCACCGGTGCCCACAGGGCCCGCTCCTGCACCGACGGGGTCGCCAGGTTGGCCGCCACTCCGATCGCGAGGTAGCCGACCGTAGCCCAGGACAGCACCGCGACCAGCCGGCGTGGGGCTCGGGCGAGCGGGCCCTCGCCAGCCCGGCCCAGGATGGTCAGAGCCATACCCACGAGCAGGAGGGCCGAAGCGGCTGCGATGGCCCGGCCCGACGTGGTCAGGGTGCCGGCGGTCCTGCCTCCTTGCGTCCACGCGCCCCAGGGGGCGCCGAGCGTGACGGCGAGCTGGAACGCCACCACAGCGAGGAGGAGGACCGCAGAGGTGCGAGCGACCCACGTGGTGGTCCGCTCGTGAGCAGCGGTGGTCTGCGGGACGGTCAGCGTGGGCCCGCGAGGTGTCGGTGCGTCCGTCTCGTGGCGCTGCGGCTCGTCGCGTACGGCCCCACGCCGTGAGGCGCGGATGGTCACGGCGGCGACCGACCCGATGAGCACCAGCGCGACGACCGACGCCTCAGGGCCGAAGTCGCCTCCAGTCAGCCAGCCCCGGGCCCCTTCCGCAGGTGCGCTGACCAAGAGCGAGCCGCCGAGGTCGCCGCCGGACACGGTGGCACCGAATAGCGATCCCTGAGTGAAGTTCCAAGCGGCGTGGACACCGATGGGGACCCACAGCCGGCCCGTCACGGCGTACAGGCCGCAGAACATGAGACCGGCTGCAGCGACCGTCGCGACGGAGACGACCGTGGCTCCCGGGTTGGACAGGTGCAGGGCGGCGAAGAGAAGCGCCGACACCGCGAAGGCCGGCAGCGGTCCGAAGGCCCGCCAGACCAGGCGGAAGACCAGGGCGCGCGTCCACAGCTCCTCGGTCACGGCCGCCTGCAGTGCCAGGCCCAGCCCCGTCACCACGGAACCGGTGCCGACCGAGACCTCGTACAGGCCTGCGGCGACCAGGGACCCCATCAGAGCGGCCATCATCACCAGCCCGAGCAGGACCCCTGCGGTGAGGTCGCAGACAGCGGGCCGAAGCGCTAGCTCACGGGGCCAGCGGCCCTCCCCGGACCGGACGGCGAGCACGTAGACGGCGAGGGCCGACGCGCAGGCCCCGACGATCCCGGCGACCTGCCACCCGACGGTGCCCGGGAGCCGGTCGGCCGCCCACTGCAGCGGCAAGCCGAACGCGAGCCCGGTGGCGAAGAAGAGCAGCAGGAGCCATGCCGTCGCCCGCAGCCACAACCACCGCCCGGGGCGAAGCACGCGCGCCGTGCCGAGCTCGATACGAGCCGCGCCGCTCACGTGGTCACCGTCCGCACCGTGAGCAGCGTGGCGCCGACGTCGCGGAGCCGGGCCAGGACACCGTGCAGCTGCGCCTGGTCCACGAGCGAGCCGGTCAGACTGGTGGTCCCGTCCTCGAGGCGGACCAGGGTGAGGTCGCCCAGGGTGGCCGCCCAGTGGTCGTCCAGATGGTCGGCGACCCTGATCTCGTACGTCGCGGCACCCGCGAACGGCGCGTGCGGGATGCCTGCGCCGTTCTCGTCGCGGTCGCCGATCGCGCGGGTCCCGGTCATGTCGACGCTCCGACCGGGCGGCGGGGGGTGACGGGTGCGGCGATGCTCGCAGCGCCGCGGCGGGGGCGCTGTCGCGCAGGGCGGCGGACGGCCCACTCGGCGACGGCGAGGTTGATGAGCCAGCCGGTGCCCTTGGCCAGGTCGAGGCGGATCTCGCCGGTGCCCACGACGGCCTCGGCGATCCCCTCGGTGAACACCTGGGTGCCCGCGCCCAGGCCGATGGCATACGTGCGCATCATCCAGGCCCGGTGGCCGGCGATGTCACCGCGCCGGACCGCCGCGAGACCCAGCAGGAGGGTGGCGGCCATCGCGGGAGCGAAGACGAGCCTGAGGACGAACAGCAGGTCCCCGGTGCCTGGCTGTGGCTCGTAGAACAGGGTGAGCCATAGCGCGGACCCGGCGACCGCGAGCCCTGCTGCGGCCACGACCCGTCCGCTGCGCCGGTGCCACGTGCGGTGCCGGCGCCGGAACCGGGGCGCGAGCTGCAGGGCACCCAGGAGGGCGAGCACCGCAGCGGCGAGGATGTGGAGGACCAGAGCCGCAGGGAACCCGTCGAAGCGGCTGTCCGGCGGGAGGACGGCTGGTCCGCCGGCGACCTCGACCAGCCGGAGCCCGCCGGCCGTGAGGGGGACGACGGACAGGGCCACCAGTGCGGCCGGGACCCGCCAGCCTGCGGGGCCGCCGGTCACGGGACAGCGGGGTGCTGGACCCGGCTGACGGCAGGGGCGGTCGCGACGGACCTGGCGGCGGGGACGGCGGCGGTCGAGCGGGAGCGGGTGGGGTTGCGCCAGAGGGAGACGCCGAGCGCGATCAGGGCGATGCCCTCGGGCACGGCGAGGGGCCGGTTGAACGCCTCGGGCAGGACCGCGAGCGACGCCGTGGCGAGCGTGCTGACGGCGAGCAGGGCGGCGGCCCACCGGTTGAGGATGCGGGTGCGGAACATGGCGATGCCGAAGACGACGCCGCCGAGGATGTAGCCGATCCCCGCCAGGTAGAAGAGGGTCTGCAGGCCGCCGATGCTGCCCTCGGCCACGCCCCCGTTCGCCGCGGCGACCACGTCGTCGACGAACCCGGGCTGGGTGTCGACCAGGCTGGGCAGGACGGTGGCAGCTGTCACCTCCACGCAGAACAGGGCCAGGTAGCCGGCGGAGAAGAGGAGGTACCCGACCAGGCCGAGCAGGCCTGCCTCACGGCGCTGACGCAGGTACATGCCGGTGAGGGCCGGGAGCACGAGCGCGATCATGACGATCTTGGCGAGGCTGCGCGCCACCCAGGCGCTGGTCTCGGTGGTGAAGGTGTCGCTCGCGGGGTGACCGATCTGGACGGCGACGAAGATGGCTCCGGCCGTCGCTGCGGCTGCGGCGGCGGCCTTGGTGAGGCCGACGGCGGTGATCTGCATGAGGAGCTCCTTGTCCGGGGACCGGACGGCCTGTCCGGTGGTGGCCCTGACGCTAGGAGCGGGGCGGGGGAGGGCACATCGCATGATGATGTGACCCGCGCGGTGACATCTGGTGGCGCCTGCGCTGGCTCGCGGTGTTCCGGGGCGGCGCGGCGTCAGCCCGCCTCGAGCGTGCCGGCGCGGGTCACGGCGGCCCGCCGTGTGGTGACGTCGAGCTTGGTGAAGATGTGGCGGGTGTGGGTGCGGAACGTGTTCAGCGACATGAAGAGCTTGTCGGCGATCTCGGGTCCGGTGAGGTCGGTGGCGAGCAGGCGGAGCACCTCGAGCTCTCGCCGGCTCAGCGACTCCTGCGCTCCCGGCGGTGCCTCCGCGGGCCTGGTGGCCGGTGGGGTCGCAGCGGCACCGGCTGCGTGGAGCAGCGTCGACGCCGCTGTCGCCCCGGGCAGGTGACGCCGTCCGGCGAGGACCCGAAGGAGACCGGTCATCGGGGTCCCCTCGTCCAGGAACACCCGGACGTAGTCAGGGGGGCAGGCGGCCTCCAGGGAAGCACCGAGGTCCGTGAGCGCGGCGTCGAGGTCGCCTCCGGCGTGATGCACCAGCGCCCTCACCAGCAGGGCGTCGACGAGACTGCCGCCACGTCCTGCGGCGTCGGCGGCGAGCACGATCCGGTCCAGCAGCCGGTGGGCGTCGTGGAGCGTTCCTGGTGCGGCGTCGACGCGGTGTCGCGCCAGGAGCAGACGGGCTAGCGTGAGGTGGTCGTACTCGGCGGCGTAGCCGGTCGGGTCGTCCGGGGTCAGGTGGCGGTCCTGCGCCCACCTGGTCGCGTCGCGCAGGTGCCCCTGGGCGATGCGGACGCGGGCCCGCGCGGCCCGGACGGGACGGACGTCGGGGAAGTAGCCGGGCCGGTGCATCGGTTCGGCCCGGTCGAGCATGTCGACGGCCCCGTCGAGGTCGCCCTGCGCCACCAGCAGCCCGGCCGTGGCGGTGTACCAGCGGTACCGGTTCTCCGGCAGCGATGCCCGCTCGCCCAGCTCGAGTGCCGTCCGCAGGTGTTCCGAGGCGCGCTGGAGGTCGCCCTGCTCGCGCAGGACGTCCGCGAGACCGACGTGGAGGTCGCCGGTCGTCGGCAATACGTCACCTGGCCGGGCCGCGGCCGACGCGAGGGCCCGTTCGTAGAGCCGCCGCGCCTCCGCAGGACGCCCGCGAGCAAGCCACATGTCGGCGAGCACGACGGTGGTGCTGAGCTCGTCGGTGAGGTTCCCTGCCGCACGCAGGCTCCGTACCGCCTCGCCGAAGGTGTCCACCGCCGCCGCGAGGTCCCCGGCGGCCCAGGCCGCGAGGCCGAGGAAGCCGGCGCCGCCGGAGCGGGCGACGTGGTCGTCCGGCCCCGCCAGGTGCAGGGCACGGCGGGCGTGCTGCACGGTTCCGGCGACGTCGCCACGGGCCTGGGCGACCGCAGCCCGGTAGACCGCGGCCTGCGCGGGAAGGCCGCGGAGCTCTGCGTCACGGGCCCTCACCGCGCCGGTCGCGCCAACCTGTCGTGGTGCCTCTGCAGCGCTGAACCGGTCTGCTCGCCGCAGTGCCTCGTCGCCGTCGTCGAGCCAGCGCTCCGCCTCGTCCGGGTCGCCCTGGGAGAGCTTCGCCGACCCCATCTGGACCGCGAGCAGCGGGCGGGCGCGGAGGACGTCGTCGGGCAGGGCGCCCAACCAGGTGCGGAGCAGGTCGTCCTGTCGCCTTCGGCGCGCACCCGGCAGGGCGAGCTCGACGAGACCGGCCACGTGCTCGACGTCGCCTGCCGCCAGGGCGTGGGTGATGGCGTCCTCCAGCGTGCCGTGCTCGGCGTGCCAGTCGCTGGCTGCCCGGTGCAGGCGCAGGAACCCCGCGGGGTCCTGGGCGCGGGTCCGGGCCCGTAACGCCTCGGCGAACAGGTGGTGGTAGCGGAACCAGTGCCGTTCGTCGTCGAGCGGGACGACGAAGACGTTCGCGTGCTCGAGGGTCTCCAGCATCTTGTGGCCGGCGCTGCCGCTGGTAAGGGCGTCGCACAGGGGGCCGGTGAGCCGCTCGAGGACCGAGGTTCTCAGCAGGAAGGTCCGGACTTGCTCCGGCTGGCTGTCGAGGACCTCCTCCAGGAGGTAGTCCAGGACGAACCGGTTGCTGCCGGTGAACGCCTCGACGAAGGCCGCGACGGCCTCGGGCCCTGGCGCGCCGGGACCCGCGGCGTGCGCGCGGGCCGAGAGGGCTGCCAGCTGCAGACCCGCCGCCCACCCCTCCGTGCGTGCGTCGAGGGCAGCTACCTGGGTGGAGGGCAGGCCCAGGCCCATGACCTGGTTGAGAAAGGCGGCGGACTCCTCCAGGGTGAACCTGAGGTCTGCGACGCGAACCTCGAGCAGCTCGCCTCGAGCGCGGAGGCGGGCCAGAGGCAGGAGCGGGTCCGCGCGGGTGGCGAGGGCCAGGGTGACCTGCGGTGGGAGCTGGTCCAGCAGGGCGACCGCCACAGCGCGGACCTCGGGCACGTCGACGACGTGGTAGTCGTCGAGTGCGATCACCGTCGGGCCGGCGAGGAGGTCCAGGTCGTCGACCAGGCTGGCCACCACGTCCTCGACCGGCAGGCCGCGTCCGGTGTCCAGCAGCGACAGCGCCTCCAGCCCCACCAGCGGGCTCGTGGTCTGCAGCGCGGCCACGAGGTGCGTGAGGAACTGCCGCGGGGCAGCGTCCGCCTCCTCGAGAGACAGCCACGCCACCGCCGGGGGACGCCACGCCGCGTCGTCGTCCTCGCCGTGCAGCGGTGGGGCCAGCCACTGGGTGAGCAGGGTGGTCTTGCCGAACCCGGCCGGGGCCGAGACCAGCACCAGCCTCGGCATAGTGGCCGGGTCGGCCCTGAGGCGGTCCACCAGCCGGGCGCGCGCCACGAGATGACGCCGTGGGGTCGGGACGCGCAGCGTGGTGCCATGCACCGGCATGCGCAGAGCGTAGAGGCGCGTGCTGGCCTCAGGCCTCGGGAACGGGGCTGGGCACGGTCATCCGTTCCCCGGGTCGCGCGAAGATGCTGAGGACCTCGGCCGGCTCGCCGCCCGTGCTGCCGAACCAGTGCGCGGTGGCGGTGTCGAACGACACGACCTCCCCTGGCCGGAGGACCCGGTCCTCCTCCCCGAGGAGGAGCCGCAGCCGTCCCGACAGGACGAAGAGCCACTCGCTGCCCTCGTGCGAGCGGAGCTGCGGCTCGGTCTGACCCGTGGGCACCACGATCTTCCAAGCCTGCATCGCCCCGGGCTGGCGGGTCAGGGGGATCACCGTCCGCCCTTTCACCCGCCTCGGCCTGAGCCGGAGGCGATGGTCGCCTTGCTCTGGCGCCGCGACGAGGTGGTCCAGCGGGACCCGGTACGCGTGGGAGAGCGTCAGGAGGAGCTCCAGGGTGGGTCGCCGCTGCCCGGTCTCCAGCCGCGACAGGGTGCTCCTGGAGATCCCCGTGGTCGTGGAGACGTCGACGAGGGTCAGATCTTGTCGGACCCGGACGGCCCTGAGCCGCCCCCCGACCTGATCCAGGGCTGTGGTGATGGCCTGCGCCGCGGTGTCCACGGGGTGCATCTGACTCCTGATTCCCAGGTTCGGCAACATCGCTGGATGGGCAGGGCCCGGAGCCGCAGCCTGGCGCCATGAGTAGACATGACGTCCTGATCGTCGGGGGAGGCGCGGCTGGCCTGTCCGCCGCGCTGGTGCTGGCCCGGGCCCGCCGTTCGGTCCTGGTCATCGACGCCGGGAAGCCGCGGAACGCACCGGCCGGCCACCTGCAGGGCTACCTCGGCCGCGACGGGGTCCCCCCTGCCGAGCTGCTCAGCACCGGACGCGCCGAGGTGACGGGATACGGCGGCGACATCGTCGCCGGCACCGTCACCCACCTGGTGCACCAGGGGCGAGACGGGTTCTGCGCGCTGCTGTCCGACGGGACGCGGGCCACCGCACGGCGGGTGGTCCTGACGACGGGCCTGCGCGACGAGCTGCCGGACGTGCCCGGTCTGTGGGAGCGGTGGGCGCGCGACGTGCTGCACTGCCCCTACTGCCACGGCCACGAGGTCGGGGACCGTCCGCTCGGCGTCCTCGGCGGCACCCCTGAGGCCGTCAGGTACGCCCAGATCGTGCGTCAGTGGACCCATGACCTCGTGTACTTCACCCCGCCCGACGTGCTCACCCCGCTCGAACGGACACAGCTGCTGGCGCGCGCGATCGGTGTGGTCGAAGGCACCGTCGACGATCTCCTCATCGACGGTGCGGATCAACTCGTCGGGGTCCACCTCGCCGACGGGCGGGCGGTCCCCCGCGCCGCCCTGTTCGTACCCCCACGGTTCGTCCCGAACGACTCCCTGGCGATCGACCTCGGGTGTGCGGTCGACCCGGAGGGCCGTGTCGTCGTCGACCGGACCGGCCTGACCAGCGTCCCCGGCCTCTGGGCCGCCGGCAACGTCGTCGACCCCCGCGCCCAGCTCATCACCGCAGCCGGCGCGGGCTCCGCCGCAGCGATCGCCCTGCACGCAGACCTGGTCCAGGACGACGTCCGGATCGCCGTACGGGACCTCGACCACGGCCTGCCGGTCCGCGACACACGGGGCCCCCGGGCCGACCGGTCCGGCACCACCACCACGAGCACACTCACGAAGGAGTCACGATGACCGCCGCCCCGCCCCGTCCCGACCACATCCCCAGCCCGTCACGCCGTCCGGTCGGACCGCCGACCACCTTCCAGCTGGCGGTCATGATCTGGCTGGCTGTCTTCCCCACCCTGACGGTCCTGCACCTCCTGCTCGGCGACTGGCTGGGCACCCTGGGGACAGTCACACGCACGCTCGTCCTCGCGACCGTCGCCGTTCCCATCGTCATCTACGGCTTGATGCCTCAGCTGCACCGGCTCCGCGGCGCCCTGCTGACGCGCACGACCGGAGCCTGACGTCACGGACGTCTGGCCCGGGCCGCTCGGTACGAGGCGGGCTGTCCGCGACCGGCTGACAGCAGGTGGACACCGGTGAGAAGTCGCACGCCCCTTCACCGGTGAGGTGGAGCGGCCGCGAGCGAGCGCGGCGGCGTCCCAGCGGAGGGCGGCGGGGCGGCCGGCCGGCCGGAGGTGGAGTCGTCGGGCGGCGTGGATGGTTCGAGCAGGAGGCTGTCAAGGACCTCGTGCATGTGCCGGAGCGCGTCGCGTGCGAGGTCGTCAGGTGTGGACGTGCTGCCCGGCTGACCACCTCGCCCCGCGTCCTCATCGATGATGCCGACGGGGTCGGCGGTCATGGTCGCTGCGGCCAGCTCACCGAAGCCGCCCGTGGTCTGCAGGTAGGCGAGCACGGGGGCTGCTTCGGCGGGGCGGTCCAGCCTCGCCATCATGGTGACGAACTCCAGGGCCGCGAGCCGGGCCACGTCCATGACGTCGGTGTCGAGGAGGTCGCCGGCGTGGGCACGCAGGATCGCGTAGGCGCGTGACCGCTCGCCCCGCCGGAACGCCGCGCGCGCCTCGATCGGCCTGTTGACCGAGAAGGTCCGCTGCGGGACCTCCACCTTCGACAGCTCGTCGGAGAGCTCGTCCGCCTCCTCGATCCGGCCCTGGAACATCGCGGAGTACCCCAGGCCCAGCAACGTGAGCTGGAGCAGGGTCGGCGGCCCGTGCGCGCGGTATCGCTTGGCGAGGGCGGTGACCAGCGCGTCGAACGCTGGGAGCTGCCCCGTGCTCAGGAGGCCGGACGCCACCCCCGCCAGCTCGGTGAGCGCCGCGAGGTGCGGCTCACCCATGCGCCGCAGCTCGGCGACGGCCGCAGGGGAGTGGGTGGCCAGTGCCTCGTTGTCCTCGTACAGGTAGGCGCGCGTGTACCGGAGCAGGGGGTGCTCGCGGTGACCGTATCGACCCAGGACCCTCTCGAAGCCGTCACGGTCACCGCTGTGCATGTACCGGTGCGTGGCCCAGGTCAGCCAGAAGACGAGCCGGTCGGCGTCGTCTCCTGGTGTGATGGCGAGGATCCGCTCCGCCCAGTCTCCGATCTCAGTCTGCCGGCGAAGGGTCACCTCGGCGGCCACGGGGCGGACGAGTGCGTCGGCCAGCAGATGGTCGCCTGCGCGGCAGGCGCGGTCGACGGCCGTCCGCAGGTTCGCCCAGAGCTCGCCGAGCCGAGCCACCCCGTCGATCTCGGCCGGCCCGGCCAGCTGTTCGTGGATGCGAGCGAGCTCCTCGAGACACCACAGCGAGTGGCGCGTCTCGGCTTGAGCGGTGGAACCTGACTCCGTCAGCTGTCCGGCACCGAACTCGCGGACCGTCTCGAGCAGTCGGAAGCGTCGCCCGGACGCGCCACGCTCCACGAGGAGCATGGACTGCTCGGCCAGGTCTTCGAGGAGGTCCTCGACGTGGGCCTCGTCCATCCCGGGGGCAGCGCAGACCTGGTGGGCCGCCACGAGGTCGAACGAGCCGGTGAAGACCGTGAGCCTCGAGAAGAGGTCCTGCTGGGCGGGTGTGAGCAGGCCGACCGACCACTGGATCGTCGCACGCAGGGTCCGATGGCGCTCCACGCCGGTGCGGGGCCCACGTGCGGCGAGGCGGAGGCGGTCACCGAGGCGTTCCACGATCTCCTGGACGGAGAGGGTCGCGGTCCGGGCCGCCGCCAGCTCGACGGCCAGCGGGAGACCGTCCAGGCGACGGCAGATCTCCGCCACCTCCCTTCGCTGTGCCTCGTGGTCGAAACCCCGCTCGACCGCCCTGGCGCGTTCGGCGAACAGCTCGGCGGCGGACCCGGCCGGGTCCAGCGGGGGAACAGCCACGAGCTGCTCGCCGCGCACCCCGAGCCTCTCCCTCGAGGTGGCCACGACGCGCACGTCGGGGCAGCCCTCCACAAGGGCCTGGGCCAGCGCCGCGGCACCCGGCAGCAAGTGTTCGCAGTTGTCCAGGACGACGAGCGCGCGGTGCGACCGCAGGGCAACCACGACCCACTGGGTCACGGTCCGACCCGGGCTCTCGGCGACACCCATCAGGTCGGCCATGGCACGCGGCACGTCGGTAGACGTGGGGACGTCAGCCAGCTCGACGAACCATGCCTCACCGCGCCCGCTGTCCCACAGCTGGGCGGAGGCCACGGCTAGGCGGGTCTTGCCGATCCCGCCCGGGCCGAGGAGGGTCGTCACCGCAGACGTCGCCAGCGCGGCGGCGATCGCGTCGAGCTCGCCGGCGCGGCCGATCAGGCGGTCAGGCCGTGAGGGGAGGTTTCCGCGGCGGGCCCCGCCGCCTCGCGAGGCCGCCGGGTTGGCCGTCTGCTGCTCCCCGAGCGATGCGCTGTGGCCGAGGACGAGGGACTCCACCTCCCGCAGGCGGGGTCCCGGTTCCACCCCGAGCTGCTCGACCAGGAGGGCGCGGACGCGTTGGAAGGCCGACAGGGCGTCTGCCTGTCGCCCCAGCCGGTACAGGGCGGTCATCAGCAGCGCCCACAGACCCTCACGGAACGGGTGGTCGGCCGTGAGCTGCGTCAGGGGGCCCACCGTTGCGGCCGCATCTGTCCCGACCTGCCGCGTCAGCGAGGCCTCGACACCGTTCAGCCACTCCTCCACCAGGGCGTCGACGGTGGCGTCGAGCCCTGGCACGTCGAGCCCGGTGAGCGGTGTCCCGGTCCACTCCGCCAGCGCCTGTTCGACGTCGCCGCTGTCGAGATGTTTGCGGAACCGCACCACGTCGACCGCTTCGCCTGGCAGGTCCAGGCGATAGGCGGCCCCCGCGCGGACGATCGAGTCGTGGCCCAGCCCCTTGCGGAGCCGGGTGACGTACGACTGGAGGGTCTTGTCGGCCGTCCGTGGCGGGTTCTCGCCCCAGACCGCCTCGGCCAGCCGGGACACCGGGATGGCGGACCTGGGCGACAGGGCGAGCACTGCCAGGACCGCCTGGCACTTGGCAGGACCGACGTCGAGGGCGCGGCCGCGGTCGTCGGTGGCGGTGACCCCACCGAGGAGCTGGATCCGCACCACAGGGCCGTCTCCTCACGATCGCCGTCTCCTCACGATCGATGTCGATCGTTCCACAGCGGCCCGTCCGCGACCCCAGGCACCGCGGGGCCCGCCGACGGGGGCCGCGCTGCCCCGGCCCGCTCAACCGCGCCGCAACCAGGGCTCAACCCACAGGTGTCACGGTCGGACCACCGACACCACACCCACCAAGGAGCACGCCATGCAGTCAACGAAACGTCTCGCCCGCACCGCGGGTCTGTACTACCTCGTCGTCGCCGTGCTCGGCGCCTTCGCGCACATCGTCCGAGCCCAGGTCTACGTCGCCGGTGACGCCGTCACGACAGCGGCCAGGGTCGTCGAGAACGCCGACCTGGTCCGGTACAGCTTCGCGGCGGACCTGGTGCAGGCGACCTTCCTCGTCTTCGTCGTCATGACGCTCTACCGGCTGCTGCACCACGTCGGCAAGGACGTCGCCCGCGCCATGGTCGTCTTCGTCGTGATCGCCGTGGCGATCATCTGCCTGAACATGGTCCACCAGCTCGGGGCCCTGCTCGTGGCGACCGACCCGTCCTACGCCGCCGCCTTCGGCGTCGACGGTGCTGACGCGCTGGTCTACCTCCTGCTGGACCTCCAGCACCACGGGTACCTGGTCGCGCAGATCTTCTTCGGGCTCTGGCTGTTCCCGCTGGGGCTCCTCGGCTGGCGTTCCGGGATGTTCCCCCGACCCATCGCAGCGTTGCTGGTGGTCGCGTCGACCGCCTACCTGCTCGACGTCGCCCTGCAGTTCCTGGTCCCTGACCTGGCCGCGACCGTCAACCCGGGACTCGTCGCCCTCTTCGTCCTCGCGGAGTGCTCGTTGCTCGTGTTCCTCCTGGCCAAGGGCGTCAAGACCATCCAGCCGGCAACCCACGAACGGGTCGCGGCGTGAGGCGCAACGCGGCCGCCGACGGCCACGCACCCGACAGCAGGACGTCCAAGAGCACCACCCGGTCGAGCACACCGTTGACGCGGCAGGCGACCACGATGAGGGCGGTGGTCGGTCGTACTTATGGCTCACCGGACCTGCTCACGCTCGACTCGATCGACAGGCCCGCCGTCGGCGACGGCGACGTCCTCGTCCGCGTGCACGCCGCGGGACTCGACCAGGGCGTGTGGCACACCGTCACCGGCCTCCCGTACGGCGTCAGAGCGGCCGGCTTCGGCCTGCTGAAGCCCAGGACCCCCGTGCCGGGCTGCGACGTCGCAGGCGTCGTCGAGTCCGTCGGCAGCGGCGTGACCCGGTTCCGCGTCGGTGACGCGGTCTTCGGGACGTGCGCCGGAGCCTTCGCGGAGTACGCGTCGACGGCCGAGGACAGGCTCGACCTCAAGCCGACGACCATCAGCTTCGAGCAGGCCGCCGCCGTCCCGTCGTCCGGCATCGCCGCCCTGCAGGGGTTGCGGGACGTCGGCAAGGTCCACGCCGGCCAGCACGTGCTGGTGATCGGTGCCGGCGGCGGGGTCGGGACGTTCGCAGTCCAGCTGGCCACGGCGTTCGGTGCCCAGGTGACCGGGGTGTGCAGCACGTCCAAGGTCGCGCTGGTCCGGTCCCTCGGCGCAGACCACGTGGTCGACTACACGGTGGAGGACCTCGCCGACCGGCCCGCTCGGTACGACCTCGTCCTCGACACCGGCGGCGACCGCTCGCTCGCCTGTCTGCGGGAGGTGCTGACGCCGGCAGGAACGTTGGTGATCGTCGGGGGAGAGGGCGGTGGCCAGCTGCTGGGTCTCTCCCGCCAGCTGCGGGCGATGGCCCTGTCCCCTTTCGTGCGCCAGTCCCTCGCCGTCGTCTTCTCCTCCCCCAGGAGCGATGACCTGGCACTCCTCACCGAGCTGCTCGCGACGGGCACTGTGGTCCCGGCGGTCGATAGGACGTTTCCGCTGGGGGAGGTCCCTGAGGCGGTGCGCTACCTGCGGGCGGGTCGCGCCCGGGGCAAGGTCGTCATCACCGTATGACCGAGCCGACCGGTCGACGCCGGGGCGGGCGCGTCGGCCGGTCGCTCCTCTCGATTGATGCAGGGAGCCCCGCACGGTGAGGGACCGGCTCAACCGACCAACGGTGGCCTGGTCACGCTGGAGCGCGGGGCTCGCTTTCGCCCTCCGGCCGTTCCGTCAGCTCGGGGACGGACGATGCCCCGGCGGTGCTGCGGCCCAGCAGCTCGAGAGCCTCTCGTGCCCAGGCGATGCGTGCCCGGGCGGCGTGTTCGCCGGCGCTGAGGGTGATGAGCCAGTAGACCGCGTCAGGACTATCGGGCTGCTCCTGGATCTCGGCGCGGACGCGCGCGAACTCCACGCTCCGGCCCTGCGCGGCCTCGAGCGCCTGCACGAGACGCTCCCGGGTCAGGTCGGGATCGACGTGGCGGCCGAAGAAGAGGCGCAGCAGCAGGGGGTCCCGAGCCTGGGGTGGGCTGAACGGCTCCGCGAGCAGCTCGCGCAGCCGCGCCTCGCCAGCGGTGGTAATACGTCGGGCTGAGCTCCCGGTCGGCTCTTCCCGCTCGACCAGGCCGGCCGCCTCGAGGGCTGCGAGGGTCGGGTAGATCTGCCCGAAGCTCTCGTGCCAGAACTGCCCGAGGGTGTCGGTGATGGCCGCGCGCAGCCCGTAGCCGGTCATCGGCTCCACCGACAGCGCACCCAGCACAGCCAGCTCCGTCTGCGATGTTCGTGCCATCCCTTGAGTATATCTGCTAGAGCGACTATCTTCTAGATATGCCAACCATCCAATCTGCCTCTGCTCCGGACGCGATCCACACCGTGCCGGCGCCCCGCCCGCTGGAGCGCCGGATCGCCTTCACGCTGCTCGCCGGCATCGGGACCTTCCAGCTCGCCCTGGCAGCCGGCGCGCCCTGGGGTGCGGCGGCGTGGGCAGGGCAGGCGCCGGGCGTCCTCCCGGAGCCCCTTCGCCTCGCGAGCGCGGTCTCCGTCCTGGTCTACGGCGGGCTCGCGGCCGTCGTCGTCACCGACCGGCTGAGCTCGACGGTTCGGCGGCGTCTGCTCACCGGGGCGAGCATCCTCATGGTGCTCGGGACCGTGGCAAACCTGGCGAGCCAGTCGCCCGTGGAGAAGCTCTGGGCGCCCGTCGCAGCCACCCTCGCCGTGACGCTGTGGCGCGTCCGCGGCGCACGCTGACACCGAGCCCGCCCGCCGGACCATCACACCCTCACCACCTTCCACCGGAAGAAGGACTCATGATCCGCAACGTCCACCAGCGTCGGCTCGCAGCCGGCCCATACAAGGTGTGGGGGCTGCTCGCGACGATGTCGAGCCCGGACGACAGGTTGTGGCCCCACGGCTGGCCCCCGGTCCGCCTGGACGGCCCGCTGGCGGTCGGTGCACGAGGCGGGCACGGACCGGTGCACTACGACGTGGTGGCGATGAACGAGACCTCTGGGCTCGTGCTCCGCTTCCGCGAACCGACGGGTCTGGTCGGGCACCACTCGTTCCACGTCGTCCCTGACGGGGAGGCCGGTGCCGTGCTACGGCACGAGCTGGTGGCACGCCCACAGGCCCGGATGTGGCTGCTGTGGCCGCTGGTCATGCGGTGGCTCCACGACGCGGTGGTCGAGGAGCTGCTGGACCGCGCCGAGCTCGGCACGGGCACCGTGCCCGCCCAGCCGTACCAGCGTTCGAGGTGGGTCCGAACACTGCGGGCCTCGCACAGGCCGCAGCGGCGGGCCGTCCCGGACCCCTCCGCGTGACGACGTCGCGGACGCCGCTGCCACGGCCAGCACCTGACAGCCCTGCACCCGACGCTCGAGGAGCCGACGCGCACGAGCTCTCCGTCCTGGTCATCGGCGCCGGGTACGCGGGCGTCATGGCGGCGAACAGGTTGCTGGGCTCCCTGGGCGTCCCGGAGAGGGCCCGGGTCCGGGTCACCGTCGTCAACCCGCGTCGTGACTTCGTTGAACGGATCCGCCTCCACGAGCTCGCCGCCGGGTCGCGGTCGTCGGTCCTTCGGCCCCTGTCGGACGTCCTGCACCCCGATGCACGCCTCCTGGTCGGGGCGGCGCGCAGGATCGACTGGGCCGCCCAGATGGTGGCGATCGCGACCGGTGCGGGGGAGGTCACCGAGCGGTACGACTTCGTGATCTACGCACCGGGCAGCGCGGCGGCGACCCCGGTGCCGGGTGCGGAGGAGCACGCGCACCTCCTCGCGAACCTGGACGGCGCCGAAGCCGCGGCCCGCCAGCTGGGGGGCCTGATCGCCGGCAGCAGGGTCGTGGTCGTCGGCGGAGGCTTCACCGGGGTGGAAGCCGCGGCCGAGATCGCTGAACGGCGGCCGGATCTGCACGTCACGCTGCTTTCAGCGGGACCGGTGGTGCCGCAGATGCGTCCAGCAGCCCGACGGTCCATCAGACGGTCGCTACGTCGTCTGGGCATCCACGTCCTGGAGGACGTCACTGCCGACAGGATCACCAGCGCGGCGGTCGTGCTGTCCGACGGTCGCACCGTCGCGTTCGACTCGTGCCTGCTCGCGCTGTCGTTCACCGCACCCGACCTGGCGCGGGTGAGCGGCCTGCCCGTCGACGCCGGCGGGCGGCTCCGCCTCGACGAGACGTTGCGCTGCGTGGCTGCACCGGCCGTCTTCGGCGCCGGGGACGCGGTCGTGACCCCTGACAGCGTCGGCGCGCACCTGCGGATGTCCTGCGCGGTCGCCCTGCCGTTGGGCGGGCACGCCGCCGAGACCGTCCTGCACCTGATCCGGGGCGAGCAGCCCGAGCCGATCTCGGTGGGCCTGATGATGCAGTGCCTCAGCCTGGGCAGGAACGACGGCTACATCCAGCTGGTCCGCCCCGACGACAGCCCGCGCGCCGTACGGCTGACGGGCCGGGGGGCCGCGTGGGTCAAGGAGCGCATCTGCCGCATGGTCGTCGACGGCCCCACGAAGGAGCGCGTCAGGCCTGGTGCCTACCGAGGCATCAAGGGCCCGGAGGCGTCACCGCCCGATGCCAGCGCGGCGTCCGACCACGGCGGAGCAGCTCAGCGGCACGCGGCGGCTGAGCGCTAGGTCATCCGCCAAACCCCGTCACGACGGGGCCGGCGGGCGCGCCGATGGTCCCGGCAGGTGGGCAAGCCCGTCCAGGACGAGCGCCAGGCCCACCTCGAACTCGTCGCCGAAGTCGTACCCGGGCTGCATGACCCTCTCGGTGGCGAGCTCGACGAGGTGCGGGTACGCCCCGGCCGGCATCGCCGCGACGATGGCTGCGGTGAGGTCGCCCTCGGACTCACCGGGCCCGACGGGCAGGCTCCGCTCCTGCACGGCGAAGCCGTAGGTGAAGGCGTCGAGCACAGCGATGGCGCTGCCCGCCTCGGACACCGAGAACCCGTCGGCGCGCAGGCAACCGAGCACGGCGTCGTGGTGGCGCAACGTGGCGGGGCCAGGCTGGCTGCGGGAGTCCAGCAGCCCCACTGCCCAGCCATGAACGCCGAGCACCCGGCGGACCGACGAGCACCGCCCACGCATCTGGGAGCGCCACGGCGACCCGGCCACCGGCACCGTGAACTCGGCGAAGACGACGTCGACCATCCCGTCCAGCAGGTCCGCCTTGCCGGACACGTGGTGGTACAGCGACATGGCCTCGACCTGCAGGGCCGCCGCCACGGCGCGCATGGTCACCGCCGCCAGGCCGCCCTCGTCGGCCAGCCACACCGCTGCGCGCAGCGCCCGGTCACGGCTCAACGGGGGTCGGTCCTTCGCTGCCCGACGGGACGGGGTCACGACGGAAAGGTTCTTGCTCTTGACCGACATACGACGTAAGGCTACGTTACCGACATAGCCTTACGTCGTAAGGCAAACAGCGAGGAGTCCTCCATGACCACCACCACCAGCCCCGTCCGCGAGGCAGCGCGGCCCCGCGCGACGGCGCCGACCCAGCCGCCGTCTCGACGCCGGGAGGTCGGCGTCGGCCTGCTGTTCCTCGCGGCCACCGCCACGTTCGCCGCCGGCGACTCCCTGCTCGAGCGCGGCCCGGCACTGGCGGCAACCCTGCAGCTCGCCACCGCACTCGCCGTGGCCGGCACCGGCCTGCTGCTGCTGCCCGTCCTCCGACCGCACGCCCCGAGGCGGGCGCGGGGTTACCTGCTGGCGCGGCTGGTGGAGAGCGCCGCGCTCGTGCTGTGCGGGGTGTACCTGATCGCGGCCGGGGCGACGCTTCCGTCCTACGCGCTCACCGTGTACGCCGTCTCCGCCGTCGCAGGGATCCTTCTCACCCACGTCCTGCTCAGCTCGGGCCTGGTGCCCCGATGGCTGGCGGGTCTCGGACTGGTCGGCTACGCCTCGCTGCTGTTGGGGACGGCGCTCGACCTGGCGGGCGTCGTCGACCTGAGCGCGGCCGCCGGTGCGGCCTTCCTGGCCCCGGGCGGGCTATTCGAGATCGCGTTCCCGGTCTTGCTCCTAGCTCGCGGGTTCCGACGGTAGTTCCGGACGTAGCCCCTCAGCTCGTCGCCGGACGAGGCTGTGTATGCCCCGCGGGGTGACGCCCGTCGGCGGGCTCGCCCCGGCGGTCCGGCGGCTCGCGCACGCGACCTGGCCCCGAGCGAAGCCAGCGTGTCGGCGATAGACGCGTACAGCCCGTAGCCGGACACCGGCTCCACCGACGGCTTGACCGGCCGGCCAGCTCTGACTGTGATGTTTTCGCGCCCTCTTCGAGTATATCTATTAGATGCACTACCTTCTAGATATGTGGAGCCGGGCACCCCGTCGTCCACCGAGAAGGCCGGATTGCCCTCACGCCGCTCGCCGGAGTCGGGGCCCTCAAGCTCCCCCGGCTGGTGCGCCCTGGGGGGCCGCCGCATCCGGGAGGCGCTGGTGCCCCTCCCACCTCACTCGTCGTTCATGGGCGCATCAGGCACCCGTCGGGTTCGCAGGACCAAGCCCTGGCTAGGCCGGCGCCCCGGATCAGTGCCTGGATCAGGCCTGAGCGCGGGAACCAGCACGCCCGTACCACCAAGCCCACGGCCGGGCGCACGGCGCTCCTGTCCGAACTGCCGGCCGGGGGTCCTCGGCCGACCTGGGAATGCCGTCCTGGCAGATCCAAGACCTGTCACACCTACTGAAGGAGACCCCACATGACTACCACCCCCTGGCTCGACCGACTGCGCGTCGAGCGGGCCGTCTGGGCGCTCGACGGCCAGCTGCAAGACCTGCCCCGCCGGTCCCGGGTGGCGAGGCGCCGCGAGCTGCGACACGACCTGCACTCGACCACAGAAGAGGTCGGAGCCGTCTCGGCGGTGCGACAGCTGGGTGACCTCAGGCAACTCGCGGCCAGCCACCTGGCAGCCGAGTACGGCGACTGGCAGCCACGCCCATCCTGGACCAGGGCGGCCGGTGCGGCCGTCCTGTTCTACGTCCTCCTCAGCTGGCTCTTGGAGGCGGGTAGCTCAGCGTTCCGGGCCGGCATCCTGACCGGCCAGCCGCGAGCCACCGGCAGCTTCTCCTGGAACGGCATCCCGTACCTGCTCGACGACGTCGCATTCACGTTCCTCGACGGTGCCAGCACCTCAGTGGGAGGCGCCTGGCACCCACTGGCCTACATCCTCCTGATCTTGGTGAGCGTCCTGGCCGGCCGCCTGTGGCGGCTCCGACCCGGTCTCGCGCCCGCCCCGCAGGTGACGGCATGACCCTTCAAGGCCGTGCCCTCCGCCATCCCGCCATCCCCCATCCATGCACGCCAACTGGAGATCTCATGAGTCCCGCATTCCCACCGCCCAACGCCGCCTCAGCACGAGCGACAACCGCCCAGTCAGGAGCCCGCCGTAACCGGCGGGCGCGGGCCACGGCGATGGTGGCCCTGACTGCGATCCTGTGGAGCCTCATACTCAGCGTTACCCCAGCGACCGCGGCCACCGCTGAATCGCCGTCAACTGCCAGGACCGTTAGCCCTGAGCTCGACGCTGCACTGGACGACGTGGTGGCGGCGGGCGTGCCCGGCATCATCGTTCGCGTCCAGGACGGCGACCGCCCCGCCCGCCTTTCGACCTCCGGTGTGAGCGACCTGGCGAGCCAGGCCGTGCTCCGGCCGGCCGCCCAGTTCCGGATCGGCAGCATCACCAAGACCTTCGTCGCCACCGCCGTCCTGCAGCTGGTGGGCGAAGGGCGCCTGGAGCTCGACGAGCCCGTCGCCCGACGGCTGCCGGGCCTGCTGGCGAACGGTGACCAGATCACCGTGCGACAGCTCCTGAACCACACCAGCGGCCTGCCCGACTACACCGCAGATCCGGAGCTGTTCGCCGGCATCGCCGACAACCGCGTCTGGGAACCACGGGAGCTGGTCGCCCTGGCCGAGAAGCAACCGCAGCTGTTCGAGTCCGGCAGCGCCTGGGCCTACTCCAACACCAACTACATCGTCGCGGGAATGCTGGTCGAAGCGCTGACCGGCCGCCCCCTGGCTCGTGAGCTGGACCGACGCATCTTCGCTCCGTTGCGCCTGCGCCACACCTCGTTCCCGGCCACGACGGCGCGTCTGAGCGGGTACCACGCACATGGGTACACCTCCACGGAGTTCATCCCGACCGCGGACGGTCAGCCCCTCGACGTCACCGGCTACAACCCCTCCCACGCCTGGGCCGCCGGGGCCATCGTCTCCAACGCTGCGGACCTGTCCACCTTCTACTCGGCTCTCATGGGTGGGAAGCTTCTGAGCCCAACCATGCTGCGGGAGATGCAGCAGACGGTCGCCGAGGACCCCACCGACCCAAACTCGTTCCGCTATGGCCTTGGCCTGGAACGGGTCAGCGACGCCTGCGGCGCCAAGTGGGGACACAGAGGCGCCATATTCGGCTACCAAGGCCTGGCCTACTGGAACGCCCGCTCAGGCCGGACCGTCGTCATCGCCAGCACCATGTCCCCCGCGCCTGCCGCCGCCGAAGCCCCGCTCGCCACAGCAATCGATCTTGCCCTCTGCGGCTGAACGCCGGCGACCGGTACTCCCGGGCCGCACCCCTGCTGTCAGGACGTCGTCGTGGTGCAGCTGCTCGAGCCGGTCAAGAAGCGAGCCGTCGTGGACGTCGGACGGGGCTCCGAATGCCGGTGCTCGGCGACGAGCTCGGCGTGGACCCGCTGCCGTCACCCAACCAGCAGCGGCCACTCGAAAGTGCGACGTTGTCCGGCTCTCACCGACCGCTCACGGCGGTCAACGGCTGTTGGTGTTGCGCCCCTCGTGTCGGGCGGGGCTCCGACGCCGTGCCTGAGCTGTGCCCTCGCGGCCCGATACAGTGGCGAACCTGCAGCTCAGAGGTGGGACAGCGGACGGTCTTGAAAACCGTTGGGCGGGTCACCACCCGTCTCGTGGGTGCGAATCCCACGCCCTCCGCTGACTGGAGTAACAGGCCCTTGACCTGCGGGAACGCCGTGACTTGCGGGACCGCCGGGGATGCGGCCCGTCGGCGGACGTCGACGGTGTGGAGAGCCGTGCGACGGTGTCCGGTTGTCATCGGCGGCCGACGGCCGTCGTCGGTTCTAAGGGCCGGATCGGGTGCGCGTGCCTGAGGGGTGCCTGAGAATCAGACCGTCTGATGAGCCTCTCCGGCCGGGATAAGGCGTCCTGGGCGGGCGCCGCGCTCGTCGACGAGAGGATTGGTCACAACCTTTGGGGCGGGTGCTCAGGTGTCGTCGGCGACGCGGTGGACTTCGTAGCCGTCGGCGCCGGTGAGGTGGGCGGCGTAGTGCTGGGCCCCGCCGGCGTGGGGGTGGGTGTCGGGGAACATCAGCGTCCAGCCGTTGCTGGAGGCCTTGAGTGGTCAGGGCGTCGACCTGGCCGCGGTCACCGGCGTGGAAGGCCAGGTGGTTCAGGCCCGCTCGGGTTCGCTGGTGCTCACCGGGCAGCATGGCGGGTGACTGTTCGATGACGAGGTAGGGGCAGTGACCAGCTGCGACCGCCGGGCCGGGCCAGTCGGGCCACGCTGCACGTGCGGTTGCACCGTGCCCGTCGCCGGTTCCAGGGCCATGCCCGAGACCTGTCGCAGAGGTTGGCCCGGCGACACGGCTGGTGCGGCGAGTTTCGGACGTACCTGTGAGATGTCATCCGACCAGGTGACCAGCCTCGCCGATCAGGGACCTTCCTGCGGGACGCTGCGTCCGTGCCTCGGTCTGCGACACTGCCCGATGACCGACGCGCAGAGTGTGGCCGCCGCGGTGGCCGCAGGGCTGGTCGAAGAACTGGGTCCGCGCCTGCTCGGCTTGTATGTGCACGGCTCGTTCGTCGGCGGGGACTTCCTGCCGCAGCGCAGCGACCTCGACCTGTTGGCCGTGCTCGACCGCGATCCCGATGACGCGCTGATCGGGGCGCTGCGACCCGTGCTCGCCGCCGTCGAACGGGACCACCCGTACTGGGCGGGACGCGTGGAGGTGGAGCACGTCTCGACCGCGGCGCTCGCCTCCGGCGTGAGTGGCGCCGATCTCGGGATGCACGCCATCGCCCGCGTCAGTGGCGGGGAGGCGCTGCACCTGCTGCCCGCGACGAGCCACCGGCTCCTCACCTGGGCCTCGGTTCGTGACAGCGGGTTGGTGCTGTCGGGGCCGCCAGCCGTGGACCTTCTGCCCCCGATCGACCCGGCTCTGCTGAGGTCGGCACTGCTGGACCACGTGCGCGACTGGCCGACCGGGGTGCGTGCCATGCACGACGCGGGCGGCCAGGCGTACTCGGTGCTCACCATGTGCCGCGCGCTGGTCCGGTTGACCGACGGAGTCCAACTGTCCAAGCGCGGGGCCGCCGAGCGGGCGCTCGACCTGGTGCCACAGGATTCCGGTCTCATCCGGTGGGCCAGCACCTGGTGGTACGCCGGCGGCGCCGACGACGCACCGCCACGGTCCGCGGAGGTGGTCGACTTCGTTGACCGAACCTGCGCCGGCCTCCTCTCGCCGGAGGCCTGAGGGGCATCAACACGGCGGCCGAGCAGCGGACCGCATGAGTGAGCCGCGACTGTTTCCTCGACTGTGTTGAAAGCATCAGGTCTGGGGCCGGCGAGCACCGGCCTGGCGGGGGGGGCGTTCCCACCGAGGAACAGCAGCCCGACTCGGTCGGGATGCTGTCGTCCAGACGCCCCCATGAAGGCAGGGTAGGTCGCTCGACGGTCGACCCGGACGGCCGTTGTGGTTCTAAGTTCGGAGGGTGTGATGCACGAGGGGCAGGTAGCGGTGCCCGCCGAGGCGCTGGCGGCAGCGGTCGCCGCCCAGTTCCCGCACCTGCGTGCTGCAGAGGTCGTGTCGGTCCCGTCGGCGGGCACCGTCGTCGCGCCGTTCAGTGTTGGGCCGTCCCTGGTGGCTCGGGTGCCGCTGGTCCCCGTCAGCGGCCCTGCGACGGCGGCCCGGCTGGAGGCCGAGGCCCGCTACGCCCGGGTCCTCGACGAGCGCCTCCCGGTGCAGGTGCCTCGGCTCGTGGGGGTCGGTGGACCGTTCACCGGCTACGACGGAGTCTGGTCATTGTGGACCTGGCTGGACGGTCTGTCCCTGGCCCGCTTGCTCGACGAGGATGCCGCCTCGTGTGACCTCGACGCCCTGGCCGTCGACCTGGCTCAGGTGCTCAAGGCGCAGCAGTCACTGCCGACGGGTGGCGGCTCGTGGAGCGGCGCCGGGCGCGGTGGTCGCCCGTTGGTGGACACCGAGTGGGTCCGCACGTCGATCCGGCGCAGCGCGCACCTCATCGACTCCGTCGCGGCGACGCGGGTGTGGGAGAGCGCACTCGCCGCACCGGCGCACGAGGGGTCTCCCGTGAGCATCAACGGGGATGCGATGCCGGGGAACTTCCTCATCACCGACGGCAGGCTCAGCGGCATGATCGACGTGGCCGAGCCGGTCATCGGGGACCCAGCCTCTGACCTGCAGCCGGCTTGGGTGGTGTTCGAGGAGGCGCAGCGGTCCGCCTTCCAGGGACGCGATGGGACTGGACGAGGCCGCCTGGCGGCGTGGCCGGGGGTGGACCTTTGAGATGGCGATCGGGGGGCTGCACTATTACGAGCACACGAACGGGATCTTCTTCCGCATGGCTCGGCGCACGTTGCAGCGGTTGATCGACACCTCGTGAGGGGTCGGATCGACCGTGAGCCGGAGCACCCCGTGCCGGCTTCCGCGGTCTCGTCCATGATGGACCGACGGGCGGGGGGAACGGGTGGACGAGGCGGAGGTCCGTGACGAGCGGGGCGTCCTCGCTGCTCGGTTGGGCGCCGCCGGGGTGGCGCCGACGACGACGATGCTCGGGGTGACCCGGCTGGCGGTCCCCGGCCAGATGGTCGAGCTCGAGGGGCCGCCGTCGCTTGATGCGCCGTCGCTGACGTCGACCTCATACCCGAGGCACGCCAAAGCAGATTGCCCCCAGCTGAAGATCCCTTGCGGACACATGGCCGGGCTGACCGCCCACGCGTCGAGTGCCCCGATGGAGGTTCCCGTGTGGTGTTCCGTGCTTCAGCCCAGGGGACGGCGTCCATCAATGCCCCGGCCGGGACGTGATCACTATCCGGAAGGAGATCGTCCGGAATGGGCTCTACAGTGCCGGGGCATGACAGAGATCGGAACGGATTGGCGGGTGGTCGATGGCGTTGCGACGGCATGGTTCGACGCGCCTTCGCTGATCGAGGGGGCTGTACTGGCCGGGCGCATCGTGGAGCTGTCGGCTGAGATCGTGGTCGACCTGCGCGCGAGGAGGCATGCGGGTGCGCCTGGACTCAGAGGAGCATGCCGAGGCGGTGTCGGCGGCCGCGGGGGATCTCGGGCTGGCCGCGGACCCTGCCGTGCTGCAGCACCTGAGCGTCGTGTTCGAGTCCGCGAACCCGTCTGTGGTGAGGCGGTTCTGGCAGCGCGTACTCGACTACGCGCCTGGGGAGGACGGCGGTTTGGTGGATCCGTTGCGGCGCGACCCCGGGATACGGATCCGGCAGTCGACCGAGCCACGGCCGTTGCGAAACCGCATCCACCTCGACGTGGTGCGGCCGGCCGCGGCGGTCGAGCAGGCGAGTCTTGGTGAGGCATCGGGACCGTTCGGGGTCTGTCACAGCGACCCCGACGGCAACGAGGTCGACCTGGTGCCGGGCGCGGCGCTCGGCGAGAGGATCGGGACAGCCGACTGGCAGGCGGTGTTCAGCGCGATGGCGTGCTACCGCATCACCTCGCCGACGCAGCAGCGTGACCTGGCCGCCGCAGCAGCGGCGCTGGCCGACGACACGGGCTTTCCGCTGCTGGTCGACCTGCGCCCCGGGCTCGTGATCATCGACAGCGGTAAGGACCAGTGGGAGCACGACGCCCACGGCCTCGGGCTCGACTTCACCGACCTGGCCGGAAACCTCCAGACCGCTGCCCGCGAACTCGGGGCCACTGTGGATCCGGGGCTGCCGCGCTTCGCTCAGCTCTTCCTCGATGCCGCCGACGTCGCCGCGGTCCGAGCGTTCTGGGTCGCCGCACTCGGATACACCCATGACCGGCGAGCCGGGGTCAGCGACATCCACGATCCGCGTCGGCTGAACCCGGTGCTGGTGTTCCAGGAGCTCGACGCTTCGGAGACGCAGCGGCGCCGGCAGCGCAACCGCATCCACTTCGAGCTCGCTGTGCCGTCGGACCTCGCGCAGACGCGCCTCGCCACGACCGTCGCAGCCGGTGGCCGGCTGCTTGACGAGTCGCAGGATCGCTGGCGGGTCGCCGACCCCGAAGGCAACGAAATGGTGATCGTCAGTGGGACATGAGCTCGCGTTCGGCTGAGCTCCTCGCGCGATACTGACACCACCGCCGCGGTCGACAGCGGCGCGTAGACATCGAATATCAACCCTCAAACCCCACCACTCCGTGGGGCACTGCCCTGCTCGAGACTGGCGGCTTCAGACCTCGGCTACACCCTCGTTTGTGATGAGCCCCTTTACCGATAGCCCATCCCCGATCCGGCATGAGGACTGCTCACGTCACCGGCTGTGTTCTTCCTGTCCCCAGTTGGGCGGCTACGGCACCCGCGAGTTCTCGATCGGGGCTGATGTGGCGTTGGTAGAAGGGGCCGCAGGGTGTCTGGCTGAGACGCAGCGCCAGGCGCAGCAGGTCCTCTCGGTCCGCCCGGTCGATGTCGGCCAAGAAGGAGAACTCGTTCGTCACGCCGATCACGTGTCGGTTGCTCGTCGGCGCCACCCAGTGCTCGATCGCCTCGGCGCGTTCTGCCTCCACTAGTGCTGCGGCCACGCCTTGTGCCGTCAGGAGCTCCGCGAGGGCATCGGTGCAGCAGCGTCCTGGCAGGAGCCAGCGGCAGGACGGCCGGCAGCAGCGTCGACTCGTTGACGAACAACGCTGCCGGGCGGCGCCAGCGCAGCACAGTCGCGTACCAGGACCCGAGCAGGGTGGTCGAAGCGTCGTCTTGTTCGGCCACCGGGGCGGGCACCCGTTCTCTGAAGGCACGGGAGCCGTGGACGACGATCACGCAGCGATCCTCCCCTGGATGGGCGCTCCAGACACAGGGGCGGGCCAATCGCGGATCCCTGACCGGGGCCAGCTCGGCAACGGACTCCGGGGAAGGTGCATCGCCCGGAGCGGCTCGGGTCAGTCGTAGATGCCGCTGCGGTTGCCCACGTCGAGGGCGACGATAACGAGTTCCCTACGGCGGATGTCGAGGATCACGCGGTAGTCGCCCACTCGGAGTCGCCACAGACCCGCGTAGGGCCCCGACAAGGTCTTACACCGTCTCGTTGGATCGTCCAGATTTTCTAGTGCAACGAGGGCCTTCAACACTCGGGCAGCGACCTGACGGTCCAACTTCCTCAACGCTCGGTCGAAGTCGCTGTCCGTGCGAACGGTCCACGTCATGCAGGCTGATCAGGCACGGCGTCCAATTGCTCACGGGTGATGTCCAGCTCGGACAACAGATCGTCAAGCGGCCGGGTCTCGCGATGACCAGCGCGGATGGCCTCAGCCCGGGTGACAAGTCCGTAGGCGTACTCAAGATCGTCAATCCCGGCGGTGACCAGCTCGCGCAGGTAGTAGCTCTTGGACCGTCCCGTGGCAGCCGCCAGCCGAGACAGTCGTTCATCGATCTCCACCGGAAGGCGGAGAGACCGGGGTACCTCGCTTACCGTCACGACACTCCTCCAGCACTACATGTAGTCGCACCAAGATACACCCCGCCTGCCTCCGGCCCTGAGCGGTCATAGTGGAGTAGACCCGACCGAGTCGCTCGCCACCAAGCCCCACGAAGACGCGGCCGCCCCGGTTGGCGATCGCTCCCAGTTGTTCGGTGGCCCACTCGACGTTCCGGGGAGCGACCCGCCTCTGAGCAGGATCGTCAAACGGCGACGTCTGCGACGATCACGAGATGGTTCTCGAGCACGCGCTGATGTCGGTCAGGACCGGGCAGGAGCGGAAGTTGGGTTCGAATCCCACGCCCTCCGCTGGCCGTGGTCGGTTCTGAGGGCCGGATCGGGTGCGCGTGCCTGAGGGGTGCCTGAGAATCAGACCGTCTGATGAGCCTCTCCGGCCGGGATAAGGCGTCCTGGGCGGGCGCCGCGCTCGTCGACGAGAGGAT
>Ga0163147_10002199_pt1 | contig 28170 bp, 27 predicted proteins | sample OliLakLV19MP6G1_FD_148597 | JGI IMG/M metagenome (GOLD analysis project Ga0163147, IMG submission 148597) | Freshwater microbial mat bacterial communities from Lake Vanda, McMurdo Dry Valleys, Antarctica- Oligotrophic Lake LV.19.MP6.G1 | ecosystem: Environmental > Aquatic > Freshwater > Lake >...
TCTGCGAATAGTGGGGCTATTTAAAGAAAAATAGCGGCCGTATGATGGAACAAAGGGTGGCATCAAATGACTAAGTTATTGGTGCCGCGTTCCTTAGTATAACCTGGACCATTTTTCCTTAACAAACTTTGAATCGCTTTTTGATACCTTTGCCGCCGACACAAAAGGTGTTTTTGGAGTCATTTTTTCGGAAAATCAAACTCTAAACCGTCTAAAACGTTTTCAAAGACAAAGTTTTCAAACTCATTATATGGAACCATCAGGATACTTGCCCGTTGTGTTGCAGTCGCTTGTGGCGCTCGGTTTTGTGGCGTTGGTACTGGTTGTAGTGCCCATGCTCGGTCCACGCCGTGCTGGCAAACGCAAGGACGAATCTTTCGAATGTGGCATCGAAGTACAGGGCAACGCCCGTATTCCCGTCTCGATCAAATATTTTATGACGGCTATCCTGTTTGTTTTGTTCGATGTGGAGGTGATTTTTTTTTATCCTTACGCGGTTAATTGCCGCGCCATGGGCTGGGAAGGCTTTACAGCGGTACTCATGTTCGTAGCGGTATTCTTGATAGGATTCTATTATGTGCTTCGTAAAGGAGCATTTGAGTGGGACAAATAATTTAATGATGAATGATGAATGATGAATGATGAATCCCTGTGAGGCCCATCATTTATCATTCATCATTCATAATTCATCAATCAGAGAATTATGGCAAATATTGCAGAAATGCCCGAGGGATATGGTGGCGAGGGCTTTTTCGCCACTTCGTTGGCCAAAGCAGTCGGCATCGCTCGCGCTAACTCCATCTGGCCCTTGCCGTTCGCAACTTCTTGCTGCGGCATCGAGTTTATGGCAACCATGGGTGCCAACTATGACCTTTCCCGCTTCGGCATGGAGCGGTTGTCCTTCTCGCCCCGGCAGGCGGATCTATTGATGGTGATGGGTACCATTGCTAAAAAAATGGCCCCCATCCTCAAACAGGTGTATACCCAGATGGCAGAGCCCAAGTGGGTGATCGCTGTGGGGGCTTGCGCCAGTTCCGGCGGCATTTTCGATACTTATTCCGTCTTGCAGGGCATTGACAAGGTAATTCCGGTAGACGTATATGTACCTGGTTGCCCACCCCGTCCCGAGCAGATCATTGACGGGGTCATGAAAATTCAGGAATTGGTAAAAAATGAGCCGTTGCGCCGCCGCTACTCGCCTGAATACCAGCATCTTTTGGAGAAATATCAAATCGCATAAACATGACGACGCTTTCTCACGAAACAATCCTCGCCCGGATTGAGCAAACAATGCCCGGTGTCATCCGTGCTTCGAATATTGCGCTGGATGGTATGCTGAACCTCCAAACCAGTCGTGAAGCCATCATCGGTGTCTTGCAATTGCTGCGCGACGACGAGATGATGCGCTTCAATTTCCTGACCACGCTTTGTGGCATCCACCATCCTGATCTGGGCGGACAGGAACTGGGGGTTGTATACCACCTCCACAACTGGCTGGACAACGTTCGGATTCGGGTAAAAATCTCTTTCCCCAAGGATGATCCGCATGTACCGACGGCCACCGTGCTTTGGCCTGCGGCCAACTGGATGGAGCGGCAGGAGTACGACTTTTATGGGATTGTGTTCACCGGCCACCCGGATTTGCGCCGCATCCTGAACGTGGACGATTTGGATGTGTTCCCGATGCGCAAGGAGTATCGCCTGGAGGATGGAACACGGACGGACAAGGACGACCGGTTTTTCGGACGGGACGGACATGTGGGACAGAGTTTTGATTGAGTATTAATTTCCTGAAAGTCAAAGTATTGAGGCTGAATGATTTTGAATAAATTTTGAAGAATACTTGATATGCAAGTCCAATCATACTTCTCCTCCCTCGATAACCTCGACGGAGAACTGGCGACCCTCAACCTCGGCCCGACTCACCCGGCCACGCACGGCATTTTTCAGAACGTCCTGAAAATGGACGGCGAAAAAATCGTCAGCGCTGAGCCGACCATCGGGTACATCCACCGGGCGTTTGAGAAAATTGCCGAGCATAGGCCATACAACCAGATTACGACGCTCACGGACCGCCTCAATTACTGTTCATCGCCGATCAACAACATGGGCTGGCACATGACGGTGGAGAAATTGATCGGCTGCGAATTGCCCAAGCGGGCGCAGTACATGCGCGTGATCATCATGGAACTCTCTCGTATCGCCGACCATTTGGTGTGCGATACGGTGATCGGTGTGGATACGGGAGCGCTCACGGGCTTCACTTATATGTTCCAGGAACGCGAACTGATCTATGAACTTTTCGAGGAAGTATGCGGCTCGCGCCTGACCACCAACATCGGGCGCATCGGCGGTATGGAGCGTGATTTCACACCGGTTTTTCACAGCAAACTCAAAACCTTTCTGAAAGAATTTCCGGCCCGTTTCGAAGAGTTCAACAGCATGCTGGAGCGCAACCGGATCTTCATGGACCGCTGCATCGGAGCAGGGCCGATCTCGGGAGAGCGGGCGATGGCGTACGGTTTCACCGGACCCAACCTACGCGCCGCCGGTGTGGATTACGACGTGCGAGTGATGTCTCCGTACAGCAGTTACGAAGATTTTGAATTTGACATCCCGGTGGGTCTTAACGGTGACACTTACGATCGCTTCGTGGTAAGGCAGGAAGAAATCCGCCAGAGCCTGCGCATTGTCCACCAGGCCTACAATAATTTGCCCGAAGGCCCTTACCATGCCGACGTGCCGGACTTTTACCTGCCCGAAAAACCCGATGTGTACACCAAAATGGAGGCATTGATTTATCACTTTAAAGTGGTGATGGCTGAAGTTCCCGTTCCGGTCGGAGAAGTGTATCACTCGGTGGAAGGCGGCAATGGCGAGCTTGGATTTTACCTCATCAGCGATGGTGGGCGCCAGCCATATCGGTTGCATTTCCGCCGCCCCTGTTTTATCTATTATCAAGCCTATCCGGAAATGATCCAGGGTTCCTTGTTGTCGGACGCTATCCTCACGATGAGTTCGATGAATGTGATCGCGGGAGAATTAGATGCGTAAAGAATGATGAATGATAAACGTTGAAGGCCAATTGCTTGAACTTATATTGACTGATGTTTCTGGATAAAAATGCTGCAAGTCAGAGAACATATCGAAACAGAATATCACACCTCCAAAGCTACACATTATTTAAAATCCATGCACGCACCTGCAACCCAGAACGGCACTCCGTTCAAATATTCAGAAGCCGCCCGGACCGAAGTGTTGGGCTTGATGAAAAAATATCCCGAAGGTCGGGGCAAAAGTGCCATCCTGCGCGCTTTACACATTGCACAAGAGGAGAATCATGGCTGGCTGAGCGTTTCTGCCATGGATGAAGTGGCCGCTACCCTGAGCATCACGCCCATTGAGGTATATGAAGTGGCTTCGTTCTACTCGATGTTCAACCTGAACCCGGTCGGAAAATATGTCCTTGAATTTTGCCAGACCGGTCCTTGTGCCATCGAAGGCGCGGAACGTATGATCGAATACACCAAACTCAAACTCGGTATCGGTAAAAACCAGACCACGGCCGACGGCCTGTTCACCATCAAACAGGTAGAATGCCTGGGTGCTTGTGGCTATGCCCCCATGATGCAGGTTGGCGAATTCTTCCATGAACATCTGGACGAAGCAAAAATGGATCAGTTCATTGAAGATTGCCGGGTGGACCGGATTGATAAAGGCACCTGGAAAATGCACTGATTTTTCACCTATCACTGAATATGAAACACTTAACCTTTTTTCTCTCCCTTTCTTTTCTTTTGGCAGCCTGCCAAAATGACCCTTTACCGAAGACTGGTGACGAGTTAGAAAAAATGCGCACAGCACTGGAAGCCAGAAGGAAGGAACTATCTGACAAACAGCAAATTGCGGAGATTGAAAAGGAATTGCAAGAAGTGGAAAGCCAAATAAAACAGGTAGAAAGAAGTGGAGGAAGTACCGGGCAAATGCCTTCTAAGCCGTCGGCTTTGACCCCTTCGGCACCCATATCCCAACCAGCAGCCTCGGTTGCCAGCAGTCCAAAAAGTCATATCGTCGGCACCAACGTAACGATGCGAAAAGACGCTTCTGTACAATCGGACAAACTCGGCAGTTTCAATGCAAACGAGGAAGTAACCGTGCTGGAGACCAAAAATGTCAATAATGAGAACGAGGCCATTCTGACCAAACCGATTCAACTCTACGTCTCTGAAACCAAATCCAGCGAAGTAGCGATGACGCTTCCCAAAGGCAAGGCCGTTATAATCGAAAAATACAACTCGGACGACAACAAATACGAAGTGTCGTACCAGGTGCCGAATAAAGGCAAACTCATTGCCAATATCAGCACCGATGCCGTGGAGACGATTTCCTACTCCACCTGGTACCGGGTGAAACGTGCCAATGGCGAGACCGGATGGGTGCTGGGCAAATTCTTAAAAACCAACTAACGAATCACCTCAGGCACATGAAACTGAATCAAAAGCAAATTGACGAAGTACTGGCCAAAAAGCCGGAGAATCGTTATAAATATTTCATCAAAACCATTGTAGCAGAGGAAGAAGTGTGGGGCTTGGCGGATGATGAAGGGTGGCTGTTGCTGGAAGTGGAAGGGGAAAATCAGGACGCTTTGGCGGTATTTCCCAATCCCGAATTTGCCGAAATCTTTCAGAAAGGCGGAGATTTTGCGGATATGCGGGTAGAAGTGCTCGACTTATATGAATTTCAGGAGTGGCTCGACGATTTTATTGCCCAAAAGATGAAAGTAGCCGTGTTCCCTACTCCTGCATTTCAAAGCGCTGTGATGCGCCCCGAAGTGATCTTGGACGACTTGGGAGTGGAATTTGAAAAGGAAACAGGTGAATAGCAATCGCCCAATACTCAATAGACATGACATCAACAGAAATTGCCAACATATTCAAACTGCCCGGTGAAAAACGCCTTGCGGCTTTCATTGAGGCTGTAGTGACGACCCACCAGGTCTATGGCCTGTCAGACGACGAGGGCTGGGCTTTGCTGGGCGACGACAGCGACGCAGATATTCTGCCGCTGTTCCATGACCACGAATTGGCCGAAGCATTCCGTAAAGCCGCCGATTTCAAGCAGTATGAAGTGGAAATGCTGGAAATAGATGAGTTGATCGAATGGTTGAACGACCTGGAAGAAGACGGTATGATGGTGGCCGTTTGCCCGAATACGCGCTTTGAAGGCGCGATCGTAGAACCGGCGCAATTGAAAACAGATTTGCTTAAAAAGATTAAAAATCAGTAGATTGAGAAATATGGGACGCAAACTCCTGCTTGAACATGACCGGGTACCAGGCATCCACACCTACGAAGTTTATCGCCGCCAGGGTGGCTATCGCTCCGTAGAAAAAGCGCTGAAAACCATGTCGCCCGAGGCGGTGGTGGAAGAAGTAAAAAAAAGCGGCTTGCGCGGTCGCGGCGGTGCGGGCTTCCCGACCGGCATGAAATGGTCGTTCCTCGCCAAGCCCGAAGGGGTGCCGCGTTACCTCGTTTGTAACGCCGACGAGAGCGAGCCCGGCACTTTCAAGGACCGCTACCTGATGGAAAAAATCCCGCACCTGCTCATCGAAGGGATGATCACTTCCTCGTATGCGCTGGGAGCCCACACTTCCTACATCTATATTCGGGGTGAGTATTCGTGGATCTTGTTCATTCTTGAAAAAGCCATCGCCGAAGCCTATGCGGCGGGCTGGCTGGGAAAAAACATCCTTGGCAGCGGCTACGACCTTGATCTGTATGTCAACATCGGCGCGGGTGCTTATATCTGTGGTGAAGAAACCGCTTTGCTCGAAAGTCTCGAAGGCAAACGTGGCAATCCACGCATTAAACCTCCCTTTCCGGCTGTAAAAGGTCTGTGGCAATCGCCCACGGTCGTCAACAACGTGGAGACCATTGCCGCAGTTGTCCCGATTGTCAACGATGGTGGCGAAGAATACGCCAAGATCGGCATCGGTAAAAGCACCGGCACCAAACTCATTTCCGCTGGCGGCAATATCAACAAACCGGGCGTTTATGAAATCGAACTGGGCGTTTCAGTTGAAGAGTTCATCTATTCCGATCAATGGTGCGGTGGCATCAAGCGTGGCGAGCGGCTCACAGCCTGTGTGCCGGGTGGCTCTTCGGTTCCTATTCTGCCACACTTCCTGGTGTGCAAAACAGCGTCCGGAGAAGACCGCCTGATGACCTACGAAAGCCTCGCAGACGGTGGCTTTGCCAGTGGCTCCATGCTGGGCTCCGGTGGCTTTATCGTGTACGACGAAGACCAGTGCATTGTGCGCAACACCTGGAATTTCAGCCGCTTTTACGCCCATGAAAGTTGCGGACAATGTTCGCCCTGTCGTGAAGGCACCGGCTGGATGGAAAAGGTGCTGTTCCGCATGGAAAACGGTCAGGGCAAAATGAGCGACATTGACCTGCTGGCGGATGTTGCCAAGAAAATTGAAGGCAATACCATTTGTCCATTGGGCGATGCGGCAGCCTGGCCGGTGAACGCGGCAATCCGGCACTTCCGCGAGGAGTTTGAATGGCACGTGAATGAGCCAAGGATTTGTTTGGAAAGGAATTATGGGTTGGTGGGGGAGAAGGTGGCGGTGGCGGTTTAAACTTTTGAAAAAATGATTACCGAGATTAACATCAAGAACTTTAAGTCCATTGTTGATTTGACACTGCCGCTGTCAAATATCAATGTCTTTATTGGGGAGAATGGGTGCGGAAAGTCAAATATTTTGGAAGCAGTAGGATTTGCCTGTGCCGTAAATGTCCCACAATATTTTTTGAGGGCAGGTTATAATCAGGTAGGAGCGGGAGAAAACAGTGCAACTGGCCAAATTGATTCGGTTAAACTTTCGCACATCGGAATCCGAGCGGCTAAGCCCTCTCTTATTTTCAACTCATTTGCCGGGAAAAGAAGCACCAATGGTACTGTTATCAGATTTGGTTTTTCAGGTTTAGGAATGACTTTTACCATTAAAGTCTATGATACAGAAGATATTTTCCCCAAATGGATCGTCCAGAGTGTCGAAGACTTTATCCCACCAGGCACCATTTTAAGCGACATACAAGAGGAAGCGCGATTGAGCATACCCGAAGCACTGTCCGAGTATTTGATATATACACTCAATACCGCCGCACTTCGCGGTCTTTCTAATGAAAGTTTAGCAGAGCCAGTAGGAATTAATGGGCTTAACTTGAATGATGACCGCCAGCGGCTTTTCGTGGTGAAACGCAACGATGATGGTCACACGGTGGTAGAGCGAGTAAAAGTGAAGCCTTCCTCAAACGGAGAAGAACTCAAGCTCTCAGAGATGTGGATGCGAGGCTACCTTGGCGCCCTACCAAACAACTTTTGAACAAATGAGAGCTGGAATCATAGCCGAAGGCCTAGGAGATGCCGCAGTCGTCACCAACTTGCTAAAAGGCAAACTGGACATTCAGCGCAGCGATATCCAGTACCTTGTACCGGAGTTAGAATTTGCCCGTTCCTAAGCGATAAAGAGCGAAGGAGGTTGTTTTCAAAAACGACTTTTGACCGTTATCATGCGATCACAGAATGTTTCAGGAAGCCCAAAGAACTTCAAAAATTGATTACTCGGAATGCAAGCCTGAGGCTGTTTTGTAAAGACCTAAACAGGTTCGATTTTACCGAGGCCAATCCTTAAAATCTTAAATACCCAACATGACTACTCACATCCAAACCGCCCTCCAAAACCTCGAACACCAATACAACATCAAAATCCTCTACGCAGTCGAAAGCGGCAGCCGGGCCTGGGGATTTGCTTCGACGGACAGCGACTGGGACGTTCGATTCATTTATATCCACCGGGAGGAGTGGTACCTTTCGATTGACGACCAAAAAGACAGCATTGAAATCATGCTCCCGAACGACCTGGACCTCAGCGGCTGGGAACTTCGGAAAGCACTCAAATTATTCAGAAAATCAAATCCACCGCTGCTGGAATGGCTGAACAGTCCCATTGTTTACCAGGAAGAAACGGAAGTGATGGAACAGTTTCGAGGGTTGATGGCGGAATATTTTAACCCGAAGTCGTGCCTGCACCATTACTTGCACATGGCCGAGGGAAATTATAAAGAGTATTTGCTGCGCGATCTGGTGCGAACAAAAAAATACTTTTACGTCCTTCGCCCTGTGTTAGCGTGTCAGTGGATCGAGCGGATGAACATAATGGCTCCGACGGAGTTTCAGCGTTTGTTTGACAGCCAGATTGAAGAAGGCGAACTGCGGAATGAGATCGAAAATCTATTGGCCCGGAAACGGAGCGGCGATGAATTGAAAGAAGAACCTAAAATCCAGGTTCTCAACGAATACCTGGACGAGCGGATTCAATACTACAAGGATTATGTCCAGCAGTTTGACTTCAAAAAACAACCGGACACTGAACGATTGAACGATTTTTTTCGGACTACGCTGGAAAAATATAGCTCGTCGGTTACCAGAAATAGAATCTGCTACGAGAGCAATTTTACAACAACTTGAAAAATAAAGTATTAGCAGCGAAATGGCAAAAGTCACCATAGACGGACAAACGATTGAAGTCGCCGACGGCACTACGATCCTCAATGCGGCCCGCCAGATCGGAGGCGAGCTCGTGCCGCCCGCGATGTGTTACTACACATCGCTCAAAGGAAGCGGCGGCAAATGCCGCACCTGCCTGGTAAAAGTCACCAAAGGCTCCGAAAAAGACCCGCGCCCCATGCCCAAACTCGTGGCTTCCTGCCAGACGATGGTGATGGACGGCATGGAAGTCGCCAGTAAAAGTGATGCAGGCGTTGTAGATGCCCGCGCTGCTGTCACCGAATTTCTGCTCATCAATCACCCGCTGGATTGTCCTATTTGCGACCAGGCGGGCGAGTGCCACTTACAGGATCTGGCCTTTGAGCATGGAAAATCCAATACCCGCTACGAGTTCGAGCGGCGCACCTTCGAAAAAATTGACATCGGCCCTTACATCAAACTCCACATGACGCGCTGCATCATGTGCTGGCGTTGTGTGTATGCTGCCCAGCAACTTTCGCCGGAACGTGTACACGGCATCATCGGACGCGGCGACCACGCAGAAATCAGCACGTATATTGAAAAATCCATTGACAGCGAGTTCAGCGGCAACGTGATTGACGTGTGTCCGGTGGGGGCGCTTACCGACCGCACCTTCCGCTTCAAAAGCCGGGTATGGTTCCTCAATCCGATGGATGCGCACCGCGATTGCCCGACCTGTTCCGGCAAAGCGGTGGTATGGATGTACGGCGGTCAGATCTACCGGGTCACGGCCCGTAAAGACAAATACGGCGAGGTTTTCGAATTTATCTGCAACACCTGCCGGTTTGAGAAAAAAGAGGTGGGCGACTGGACAGTAGAAGGCGCACGCGATATTGATCGCCACTCCGTGATTTCACAAAACCACTATGAAGGAGCGGTAATGACCGTGCGGTAACGCCTGCTCATTCTATCCAACTACCCCAACCTGTCTGAAAGCCCTTTAAACTACACAGCATGAGCATGATATTAGTCTTTGTTTCCGCCGTTATCCTCCAAAAAATGGGATTGATCGGCGTTGTGTTTGCCGTCACGTTAGGCATAGCCGCTTATTCAACCTATGGGGAGCGCAAAGTCGCGGCCTTTATGCAAGACCGTATCGGCCCCAACCGGGCTGGTCCGTTTGGCCTTTTGCAACCGCTGGCGGATGGCGTAAAAATGTTCACGAAGGAAGATTTTATCCCGAAAGATGCCAATCGGCTGCTCTTCATTTTGGGACCCGGCATTTTTATTTTCGTAGCGTTGATGACTTCGGCAGTGATTCCCTGGGGCACTACCTTGACTGCCTTCGGCCTGAACATGGATTTGCAGGTAACGGACGTGAACATCGGCATCTTGTATGTCATGGGCTTTGTATCGCTCGGTGTATATGGGATCATGATCGGCGGCTGGGCCTCCAACAACAAATACTCGTTGTACGGTGCGATTCGGGCAAGTTCGCAGATGATTTCTTACGAACTGGCAATGGGTCTGAGTGTCATCGCTATTGTGATGCTGACCGGGACACTTAGTCTGCGCGGAATCGCGGAAGGACAAGCGAGCACGTGGCTGGGATTTATCCCGCACTGGAATGTATTCTTGCAGCCACTGGGGTTTTTCATCTTCTTTGTATGTGCCCTTGCAGAGACCAATCGTGCGCCATTCGATCTTCCGGAATGCGAAACGGAGTTGGTCGGCGGCTACCACACGGAATACAGTGCCATGAAACTCGGCTTTTTCCTCTTCGCCGAGTACATCAACATGTTCATTTCCTCGGCAGTCATTGCCACTGTATATTTTGGCGGCTACAACTTCCCCGGACTTGATCCTGCCTGGCTTTGGGGCTTTATGGGACCGGTAGTGTTGTTTGCCAAAATCTTCTTCTTCATCTTTGTATTCATGTGGATTCGATGGACCCTCCCGCGTTTTCGCTATGACCAGCTCATGCACCTCGGCTGGAAAGTGCTGATTCCGCTGGCGATTTTGAACATGGTGCTGACCGGCGGAGGGATATTAGCATTGGGCGGATGATGAATGCTACGTTTATTTCTGGTTGAAAACAAGAACGATCAACCTTCAACCCAGCAACTACTAACCAGTAACCACATATCAATGTCTGTTTTAGTCAATAAACATTCCCGCATCATCGTCCAAGGATTTACGGGCAAAGAAGGCACTTTTCATGCCGAGCAGATGATCGCATATGGCACCAATGTCGTAGGCGGCGTAACCCCCGGCAAAGGCGGCCAGCTACACCTCGAACGGCCTGTGTTCAATACCGTGGAAGATGCCGTAAAAGGAGCAGGAGCCGATACCAGTATCATTTTTGTGCCGCCCGCTTTCGCTGCCGATGCGATCATCGAAGCCGCAGCGTCTGGAATTAAGGTCATTGTCGCCATTACGGAAGGTATCCCGATTCAGGATATGATCCGGGCCAAAGCCTACATTTCAGGCAAAGGTGTGCGGCTCATTGGACCCAACTGCCCTGGTATCATCACACCGGATGAAGCCAAAGTAGGTATCATGCCGGGATTTGTGTTCAAGCGCGGACCAATCGGACTGGTTTCTAAATCCGGAACCCTCACCTACGAAGCCGCCGACCAGGTGGCAAAAGCCGGATTGGGCATCACCACGGCCATAGGCATCGGCGGCGACCCGATCATCGGCACCACGACACTGGAAGCCATTGAGTTGTTTATGAATGACCCCGAGACCGAGGGCATCGTGATGATCGGTGAAATTGGTGGCAGCCTGGAAGCGGAAGCGGCGCGCTGGATTCGCGCCAACGGCAACAAAAAACCAGTCATCGGTTTTATTGCCGGCCAAACTGCACCTAAGGGCCGCAAAATGGGCCATGCCGGCGCCATAGTCGGTGGCGCTGACGATACTGCTGCCGCTAAAATGCGCATCCTGGCCGAAAATGGTATCCACGTCGTGGAATCACCTGCACAGATTGGCGCCATGGTCAAGAAGGTAATGGGCCGTTAATCTAATACTGAAGTTGAATCTTCTCCAAACCTCCGAAGCAACACACCCTTCGGAGGTTTTTTTGTAGACCTGTATCCATACATCCACCAGCTATGACCGTCACCTGGCAAGGCGTATACCCCGCCGTCACGACCAAATTCACCCCCAACGATAAACTGGATCTGCCCACCTTCGGCCTCAACCTCGATGCACAATTGGCAGCCGGGGTCAGCGGTCTCGTACTCGGTGGCACCCTGGGTGAAGCCAGTACACTGACGGACGCGGAAAAAGATACTCTCGTCTCCTTTGCGCTTGAAAAAGCCGCTGGCCGTGTGCCGGTCATTATCAACATCGCTGAAGGGGCTACCCGCAATGCCGTTGCTGCTGCTCAGCGCGCCGAACAACTCGGGGCCGACGGCCTGATGATGCTCCCGCCGATGCGTTATAAAACAGACCACCGCGAAACGGTGGCCTATTTTCGCGCAGTCGCCGAAGCCACGCCCTTGCCCATTATGGTGTACAACAACCCGGTGGATTACAAGACCGAAGTCACCCTGGAAATGTTTGAAGAATTGGCTGAATTGCCTGCCATTCAGGCGGTAAAGGAATCTACGCGCGACATTTCAAACGTAACCCGCATGAGAAATGCGTTTGGCGACCGCTTCAAAATACTCTGCGGGGTGGATACTTTGGCCATGGAAGAATTGCTGATGGGAGCGGATGGCTGGGTGGCCGGACTGGTATGCGCTTTCCCGGGAGAGACGGTCCAGGTATTTGATCTGACGAAAGCGGGTCGTGTGGAAGAGGCGTTGAAAATCTACCGCTGGTTCCTGCCTTTGCTCGAACTTGACATCCATCCCAAACTCGTGCAATACATCAAACTCGCAGAACAACTATGTGGCATCGGGACCGAGTACGTACGTGCACCCCGCCTCCCACTGGTGGGCGCAGAACGGGAGCGAATCATGGGAATCATCGAAAATGGCCTGAAAAATCGGCCCCCACGCTGATCAGAATCGAAATCAGGCCGGCACTGCCAGCGAGTTCCGATGCAAGCGATAGCCGGTCGGACCTGCCAAATGTGTCAGGAAGCGGTTGAGTGCCGTCCATTTGGCTTCGTCCAGATCATAGCTGATGTTTTCGCGGTAATAGGCTTCAATATCGAAACCTTGCGGCATGGTCGGCAGTATTTTAGTCAATTCCGGCAAGTGAGAAAGACCCGTTTCAAGTGCACCGTTGAATCGCTCTACAAATTCCGGATCAAGCGGTCGTGTGCTGACCCAGGCGGCAAATACAAACGGCAAACCCGTCCAGGCCGTCCATGCCTCGCCAAGATCATACACATAAGGGAAGTGCCGTTCTTGTCCAATGGCCCGGTCCCCAATGATCAACCCGGCGGTATCACCTGTTATTTGTTTTTCATAACCTTCCGTGGCCGGTACAAACTCCGGCTGCACCTTCCAGTATTCTCTGCACAGCAACTGAACCAACTCCACCGAGGTACGGGAATGGAAATCGAGGTACAAGTGCTTAACTTTCGACAAGGGTTTTTCTGAAAAAATGCACACTGTTTTTACAGTACCAACCGAGCCAATGCAGTAGTTTGATACCAAATGCGCTTCGGGCAATTCCGGGATGATCGCTACCGGAGCCAATGCCAGATCAGCCTCCCCGGTCAGCAATTTACGGGCACATACGGATGGGATATCAAGGCTCAACTCAACTTGATCAGCCAATTCCGAGCGGAAAATCCCGTAAATAAAGGGCTTGGTATTCAGGTAACTGACGGCGGTAAGGCGCATGGTGGTGGGCTTGCAAAGTGGTGGTAGAGGGTCAGGCTGCTTCGTTTTCCAACAATCGCTCCAAGTGCGCCGTGTCGTTTTCAAGAATAAAATTGAATCGATCGTCGTGAAGTTCAACGACATAACAACCTGTGTTGACGTGCTGCACCCCTTCCATATCGGCCAGGGAGGTTCCTTTCAGCAAGGACACCAATCCACGCAGGGTGCGGCCATGGGTACAAATGAGCACCCGCTCGGCAGTCTGCATTTTCAGCCAGGCGATGAATCGTTCGAGCCGCTGATTGAGTTCAAAAGCACTTTCGCCACCTGGCATCCGCGCGGTCAGTTCTCCGTTGTTCCAGGATGCTTTTACCTCATGCCACATCGAACTCCAATGATCGTTCACGGGTTGACCCTCGTGGTGGCCCCAGCAGATTTCATTGATATCGGCATTGCGCAGCCAAGGCAGTGGTTTGTCAATAAAATGCTGTACAGTCTGGTGGCTGCGCTTCAAAGCGGAAGTGACAACCAGTTGAAAATCAATATCCTGATAATGTTCGAAGAATGCCCGCGCTTGTGCCCGTCCAATCTCATTGAGGTCGGTATCTACACTGCTGCCCTGAATGATGCCCAGGCGATTGAACTCGGTTTCGCCGTGGCGAAGGATGTGGAGGATCATAGAATTATGTTTATTCAGTTTTGCAAAACGGGCAAGTCAATATACCCCCGGAACTGTTTGTCTTCTTCAAAAACCGTGTCTGTGTAGTCTTGCAGCACGTTGTAAAGGGTATCGCGTTCGATGGCGCGGCGCCCCACCCGGCGAATCATATCCACCAGTTGTTGCGTATTCAGCGTAGGGTGCTGCTCTTCGGAGCCTGCCATGCTGTAAATTTTGGTGGTGTCGTCAATCGTCCCGTCAATGTCATCTACGCCAAAGGCCAACGCGAGTTGGGCCGTGTGCCGTCCGATCATCGGCCAATAGGCTTTGACATGGTCGAAGTTGTCGAGGTAGATGCGGCTGATGGCGTAGTTCCGAAGATCTTCGACCGTTGTACTTTCAGCAATATGGCTCATCTGGTTGTCCTGATTGCGGAATTTGAGCGGAATAAACGTCTGAAAACCGCCTGTTTTATCTTGCAACTGCCGCAGCCGTTCGAGGTGATCCACCCGGTGCCAAAACTGTTCGATGTGGCCATATAGCATCGTCGCATTGGAGCGCATCCCCAATTCGTGCCATACCTCATGGATGCGCAACCATTGATCGGCGGTACATTTATCGGCGGCGATCTGCTCCCGAATTTCCGGATGAAAAATTTCTGCGCCACCACCAGGCATGCTGTCCAAGCCGGCCGCTTTCATCTGGGCCATGCCGTCTTCGTAGGTCACCTTCCCTTTCTTGAAAATGTAGTGGTATTCTACCGGGGTCAGCGCCTTGACGTGGAGGTCCGGACGGTGTTGTTTGATTTGTTTGAACAATTCGAGGTAAAACGGCAAGTCGTACTGAGGCAATACCCCGCCCACGATATGTACTTCCGTCACGGGTTGGCCGTCATATTTGTACACGATATCGAGCATGTCCTGCATCGAAAACGCCCAGGCATTCGGGTCATTTTTCTGCTTGATCAGTCGCGAGTAGGAGCAAAATTTGCAGTCGTAGACACACAAATTGGTCGGCTCGATGTGGAAGTTGCGATTGAAATAGGTGTTGTCGCCGTTCTTCCGTTCGCGGACATGGTTCGCGAGCGCACCCACATAGGCCAAATCACCATGTTCAAACAAAAATACACCTTCTTCAAAAGTAAGGCGCTGATTGTCAGCCACTTTTTGAGCAATCGCCCGATGTTGCTCACCTAGATTTTTGTCTTGAAGCAACAAGTCAAGTTGTTTGGCACTCCGCATGGCAGTCATTTTAAAAATTAAAAACCCGCTATGGCGGGCTTTGTTCAATAATTTCAAATTTTTGTGAAAACTGGCATCTCCGCTTTCTCCAATACTTTCATCTCCAGCGATTTTTTAAACGCCTGAATCCGCTTCAACAGGCCTTCATCGCTGGTTGCCAGCATTTGTGCCGCCAAAATTCCGGCATTGCGGGCAGCATTGAGTGCCACCGTCGCCACCGGCACTCCTTCGGGCATTTGCAAAATAGAGAGTATACTGTCCCAGCCGTCAATCGAGTTCGACGACTTCACCGGTACTCCCACCACCGGCAGCGGCGAAATGGCGGCGACCATACCCGGCAAATGTGCCGCTCCGCCCGCTCCGGCGATCACCACTTTGATACCACGTTCATGTGCAGTCCTGGCAAATTGATAGAGCCGCTCCGGGGTGCGGTGCGCTGAGACGATGGTCATCTCAAATGGCACTTGCAATTCGGTCAAAATATCCGCCGCCTTCTGCATGACCGGCAGGTCGGAATCGGAACCCATGATGATAGAAACCATAGTAGTTCTTAGTTATTAGTTCTTAGTTGCTGGTCAACAGTCAACAGTCAACAGTCAACATAGCCCTGACTTTCAATGTTTTTTTTACAAAACCAGCCTTTTGCATCGCGTCTTGAATGGTTTCACCGGTGATCGTAACATGACCCATTTTCCGGAACGGCGACGTCAATGCTTTTCCGTAGAGGTGTATATGTACTCCATCGAGGGCGAGGCACTCCCCCACCCCGTCGTAGTGCACTGGCCCTTTGTGATCCGGTTCGCCTAATAAGTTGAGCATGACCGCGGGCTGCAACTGTCTGGTATCTCCGAGCGGCAGGTTGCAGATTGCCCGCAAGTGCTGTTGATATTGAGAAGTTTGAGCGCTGTCAATCGTATGGTGGCCGCTGTTGTGCGGGCGCGGAGCCACTTCGTTCACCAATAGTTGACCATCAGTCGTCAGGAACATTTCCACCGCCAGCAAACCGCATACATCGAAGGTGCGAATGACCTGCTCGGCAAGTGCCTCGGCTTCCGCCGCCACCAGCGGCGAGATGCGCGCCGGGCAAAGCAGCAATTCCACCAGGTTGGCTTCGGGGTGAAAATCCATCTCTACAGGCGGGAATATGCTCACTTCGTCATGGATATTTCGGGCAGCGATCACGGCGATTTCTGTTTGTATCGGCGCCAGGGCTTCCGCCAGGCAGGCGCCTGACAGCAATTTTGTTTTTAAATCTTCGGAGGTACGGAGCATCGCTACGCCCTTGCCGTCATACCCTGCGGTGCGTGTTTTTTGCACCAGCGGCAGTTTCCAACGACCTGATTCGATGGCTTCAACCAGTTTTTTTTCATCGTCAAACAATTCAAAATGCGCCGTCGGAATCTCGTTGTCCCGGTAAAACGCTTTCTGCAAACCTTTGTCCTTGATGATGTCGAGGGCGCGCGGCGACGGGTGCACCACTTTCCCTTGCGCCTCCAAAGCATGAAGGGCTGCCGTGTTAACGTGCTCGATTTCAATGGTCAGCACATCCTTGTCTTGTCCGAAAGCCAGCACATCATCGTAGTTGTTGAAGTCGCCAACCGTGAATCCGGTACAAACCTGACCTGCCGGATAGTCTGCCGAAGCATCGAGGATATAAGTTTTAAAATCCCAGGGAGCCGCCGCGAGGCACAGCATTTTGCCCAATTGACCGCCACCGAGGATGCCGATTTTTTGTGTGGTAGAAAACATGGGCGCAAAGGTACGAAGTCCCTGCTTGTATCGTGGAACTCTGTTCCGCGCTTGCATTAAACGGCGCGTGGAACTCTGTTCCGCGCTTGCATTAAACAGCGCGTGGAACTCTGTTCCGCGCTTGCATTAAACAGCGCGTGGAACTCTGTTCCGCGCTTGCATTAAACAGCGTGTGGAACTCTGTTCCGCGCTTGCATTAAACAGCGTGTGGAACTCTGTTTCGCGCTTGCATTAAACAGCGCGTGGAACTCTGTTCCGCGCTTGCATTAAACAGCGCGTGGAACTCTGTTCCGCGCTTGCATTAAACAGCGCGTGGAACTCTGTTCCGCGCTTGCATTAAACAGCGTGTGGAACTCTGTTTCGCGCTTGCATTAAACAGCGCGGAACAGAGTTCCACGATACTATAGTACGTTCCGACCGGATCGCAGTGCCCGCTCCTTGCCTTGCCAGACAAACACGCCCGAGACACCGGTCGGCAACGCTACAAATCCAGTCACTTGTTCTTTTTTTCGTTGAAAACTGACTGATATCTCGCCTGCCGGATGTGGCATCTTGCCCTCCACCTGCTCCAAATCGCCCAAAGACGGCACAATGCGCACCGTCGCAAAACCCGGTGAAGCCGGGCGAATGCCACAAACCAACGAAAGCAATTCATAATTAGGTGAAGCCGACCAGGCGTGACAGTCGGAGCGCGTTGGTTCAGGTTGTTCGGCAAAAGTGGTCAGCCCGATATCCAGCATGCCGCGCCACGGATCCAACTGAGGCAGGAACTGGTCGCCCATACCTGCTTTCTGTAAGGCCTCAAACAGATAAAAGCGGAAGTAGAACGTGGCTGCGGTCAGGTCTTTTTCAGTCATGATTTTTTGCAAAACAGCCCTTTGTCCGACTACCGGAATCGCATCGGTCAACACGCCCCAGATGTTGGCATGTTGGCTGAACGACTTTTTGGCGGGCGTATCGGCCAATAGCCCGCGCTGGCTGTCCCAGCAGAGTTGTCGGACCGCCGTGCAAATTTTGGTGGATAGTTGGCGATAATGCAGGGCTTTTTCAGCAAAACCATAGTGCTGCATCAGGTCGGCTGCCTGCTGCAAGGTGGCGGCGAATTGCAGAGAAAGAATGGATGATCCGGTTTTGGCGCCGTCGGGTACACCGCCGATGCGCTCGGCTTCATTCCAGGGCCAGCACCAGTCCACAAAATTCCACCATTCAAGTCGTCCGTTGAGATTGTTCGGAGCCAATCGTGCTTCATGCCAGGCCAGTACACCCTCGATGGTCGGGAGTTGGCGTTTCACAAAATTGTCGTCGCGGCGATGCCACCAGAAATCGCGCACCATGCTGACCCAGAACAACGAAAATGGCGGAATGACCTGCGGATCATTGCAGGGATAACGGCTTTGTGTAAGCCCCTCGGGCAGGCGGCTATCGGCGAAATCCTGGATGGCCCGGCGCATCAGCCGGTCGTCGCCTGCAACATAAAGCGAAAGCAGCGACTGGATGCGTGTGTCGCCGGTGTATTGCAATTGCTCGTAGTACGGGCAATCGAAATAAGTCTCGCCGGCGCAGAGACGCGCCGTACGCCAGCCGGTCTCCCAGATCCGTGCAAGCGAAGGGTCATTGCTCCGAAAAGAAGCCCGTTCCACGAATGGATAACCTGTGAAAACGCTATTCAAACTGTTGATTTTTAACGGCTCGTCCTTTGTTTCCACTTCCAGTTGAATATAGCGCCAGGTACGGAACCACAGCGGGCGAAATACGCGGTCAAAACTCCCGTCGGAAGTGAATTCATCTTCAAATCCAATCATCTTCAGTCCTTCAATGCTGTCCCGGTGGTGTTTTTGACGGCGATCATCCATCAAGCCTTCCGCATAAGTGAGGCGGACATGCGCGCGTTTGCCTCCTGACAGGCGCAATTCGGGATATCCATTGGTGAGGTAATTTTGATCGAACAAGATTGTCGCCTTACAATTTGGATCAATCCAAAACGGCTTGTGCCCACTGAAAAAAGCCGTATCAATCAGGATTTCTTTAGGCTTTCCACCACGTTCGACAGATTTTGCAACCCGGACCCGCGCCAGGTGCTGGACCCTAGATTCGAGCATGGGGATCGGCCGGGGCATCAACCCCCAGTTGCCGTCGGAGCCATAACTCCGCAATTTGGCGGGAAAGCCAAACTGAGTGGCTTGTGGCCAGGCAGTATCGTCAAATTTGGGTTGCTCCCAACCCCAGGGATAGGTCGCACCATCTACCCGATCCCCCGAACCCACCACGATGTAGGTCCAGAGTTTGGCATTGTCGTTCGGAAGTGGTTGATAAGCAGGGTTCTGTATCACCTTCCAGGTTTTGTCAGTGTTCAGGACTTGTTCTGCGGGGCCGTCGCCCTGCATCAAAAACGCAGTCCGATAACTGAATTGGGCCAGCGGCGCATGCTCGCCCATATTCCAGACTTGTACAGCAACCGTATTTTTTCCCGCATTTAAAAATGGCGCCAGGTCATAAGTATCGTAGTACCAGTGCTGCGTGTCGCCCCGGGCCGGGCCCAGGCCCACTTCGCGCCCGTTCACGAAGAGGCGATACCGGTTGTCAGCCGTCACGTGAACGGTGAATTGACTAGGCACTTCGGTGAGCATCAGCGTTTTGCGAAAATGAAACACGCCGTAAGCATGTCCCGGCACGTCAGGTGGAACAATCCAATTCGCCGATAAAAAACCTGCGGGAGCGAACGCGGGTTGAGCAACCGCGACAGAAAGCAAAAGGCAAAAGGCAAAAGGCAATGAGCCAAAAGCAATATACTGACGATATTTTTTCATGGGCACGAAAGTAGCCAAATTCAATCTACAAAGAATACTTAGGAACGCGGCACCAATAACTTAGTCATTTGATGCCACCCTTTGTTCCATCATACGGCCGCTATTTTTCTTTAAATAGCCCCACTATTCGCAGAAAAATAGTGTTGTCTGATGAAAAAATGGTTGACCTAAAATGACTAAGTTATGGGTGCCGCGTTCCTAACAGTTTAATCCGCTCGCATTCCTTTCACCATGCGGGGTGCGCCCGCCAGGTCTGTGCGCAACTCGATTTCCCGGAAATTTTTTTGGTGTAATAAATCCGCTACTTCAGTGGCATTGAACTCATTGCATTCAAAAAACAAGGTGCCGCCGGGCCGTAGTCTTTTCAGGCAAAAATCTGCGATGACGCGATAAAAAAGCAGCGGTTCGTCATTTTCTACAAACAACGCCAGGGCTGGTTCGTGGGCCAATACGTGTTCGGGCATCACATTTTTTTCCGCGTGTGGAATGTAGGGCGGATTGCTCACCACCACATCGAGCAGCGGGAATTGTTCCCAATCGGAACGATCGAGGATATTGCCTTCGCGAAAGTTGTACCCTTTAGATTCACCCAGCATCAGACGGGCATTTTCAACCGCCACTGCGAGTGCAGCAGGGCTTTTTTCCAATCCAAACAATTGCAGGGAGGGATTTTTTTTCTTCAACGTAATTCCAATACATCCACTTCCGAGACCAATATCAAGCAGTACCGGATGTTCTAATACCCTGGTTTTCAGGTGTTCCAATACCCAGAATACCAATTCTTCCGTCTCTTGCCTGGGAATCAGCACAGCCGGGTTGACCTTGAATTTTAACCCAAAAAAGTCGGCTTCACCCAAAACGTATTGCACGGGTTCGCCGGCAACCAGGCGGTTTTTGATCTGTTCGAAATGATGCGTTTCAGCCTCCGTCAATGTGCGCTCCGGATTGGTTTTTGAGAAGAATATATCTTCCACCACAATCCGGGCAATGAACGCTGCCTCGCCCGCGCCGTAACGAGGCGTCAGCAAGGATGTAAGCATAGAGCGGACAGTCCCAGGGGTCATCTGCATCTCAAATTTCAATCGTAAAAACAGTCCCTTTCGGTTGATTGTCTGTCACCCGGATTGAACCGCCGTGAGCCTTCACGACTTGTTGTACGATATATAATCCCAGCCCGGTGCCGGTGGTGCGGCGGGTTTCTTCATTGCCCAGCCGGTAGAATTTGTCGAACACGGATTGTTTCTCAGCATCCGGAATGCCCTGTCCATGATCTGCTACACGCAGTCGCAACTTGCCATTAGCGCGGTCGGCGGTCAACAGGATTTCGCCGCCTTCGGGACTATATTTCACAGCGTTCTCCAGCAGATTTTGAAGGATGGCCGTGAGACCCGCCTTATCCGCTTGTACCGGTGGCAGATGATCCTGGATTTCGATGCGGATATTGGCCTGAGGGAATCGCATCCGGAGCGGTCCCAGGCAATCGGCAGCAATCGCCGCCACCTCCACCGGTTCTGGGAGCGGCTGCCAGTTGTCTTCCAGGCGAGCGGCGAGCAGCAGGTCTTCGACCAGTTGTTGCAGGCGCGACGCGTCTTTCAAGCCATTGGATGCCAGCGAATTGAGTTGTTCGCGTTGCAGATCGCGCTTGACGATGGTTTCGAGTGCCAGGCGCAGCGCCGAGATGGGCGATTTCAACTCATGGGTGATGCTGAGCAGAAAATTGCGGCGTTGCCGGGCCAGTTTGACTTCCCGACTGGCACTGCGATTGATCAGATACACCCCGACAGCCAGGCAGCCTACAAAAAACAGTCCTTCCGAAACAACCATCCGGCGGCGTTTTTGCCGGTCGCGCACAATGCGACGGTACTCCGTGGTTTCCTCCATTTGCGTCAGGTTCACGCCCTGGTTGTTCCGTTCGTAGCGGGTTTCGATCAACTGCTTTTCTGCGCGAAACAATCGCTCGTTTTGCTGCCACAGATGATACGCCCACCAAGAGAAGGCGAGCACCATATAGCCGATGATAAAATGAGAGAGCCGAGTGGTCATGGTTGTTCTTATTTCCAACGGAATATTTCTTTCAGGTTGGCGTAAAAAAGCAGTCCGGCCAGTCCCAGCCAGATATACATCCAGATTTGAGCCGGAAATATCCCGACCACCGCTTCATATCGGGCCAGGTCGCTTTGGGGTCCAACCCTGAAATCCTGGATGATGTACAACACGGCCGCCAGGCCGAGAAACATCAACATATCCTGTTCCCAATCGGTTTTGACCGCAATGAAATAAAGCAAAGCAGCAAATCCAAACAAAATACCGGTACTGGTGAAGGACTCGAACCATAGAACCCCTGCCAGCACCATCAGCACAGCCAAGGTAAGCACACAATTTCGGGCATGCGACCGCTTTCGGGCACCGATGTAAAACAGAATATTGCCCAATACCGCGCTGCCCAGATAACCTCCGATCAGAATAACGCCCTGGCTGCCGCCCCGGGTCAGGGTGTGCCCGCTGCCATCCGGCGCCACGCGCAGTTGCAATACATCGCCACCGGTGGCGATGGCGCCCATAGCGTGACCAAATTCATGCAAAAAAGTAACCAGCAGGGTCACGGGATACAGGACCAACTGGCCGAAAGAACCGCCCACAAATTTCAGGACGATGTAGATGAAGACCATCACGAGGGCGCGGACATGGACGCTGTGGGTGATGTCTTGTTCATAGCGCATGGTGTAATGCAGATTTATGTGTTAGATGGGGATTGTGAGTCACTCTATTTTCAGGCAAACATAAGGTGTGATTGTGTAAGTACCCAAACTGGTGTTTCGCCGTACATTTGGCCGTTATGCTTTCTAAACTAGAACCCTTCGCCAATCGCCTCGCCAAAATGCACAAGCACTGGGGCAAATGGGCGCGCCGCCAAGGCATCACCTGCTATCGGATTTATGACAATGATATTCCCGGCACGCCACTGGCAATAGATATTTATGAGAACATTGTTCATGTAGCAGAGTATGCCCGCGATCACGGTATGGAGCCGGACGAGCATGCGGCCTGGCTCGATGGCTGCCTCCAGATCATCTCGGAGGTCACCCAGGTGCACCTGGACAGCATTTACCTGAAATTCCGCCAGCGGCAAAAAGGCTTGCGACAGTACGAGCGATTCAATCGAACCGGCGCTGAATTTCTGGTGCGCGAAAACGGCCTCCGTTTTTCCATCCGCCCGGCAGATTATCTCGACGTCGGCCTCTTTCTTGACCACCGCAACACCCGGCAGATGGTGCGCCAGGAATCGGTGGGAAAGCGGGTGCTGAATCTTTTTGCGTACACCGGCTCGTTCTCCGTTTATACCGCTGCCGGTGGCGCGAGGGAAACACTTACCGTGGACATGAGCAACACCTACCTTCAATGGGCCGACCGCAACATGGCACTCAATGGTTTTGAAGGGCCTCAACATCGTTTTCTGCAAGCAGACGTGATGCAATGGCTCGAACAGCCGCCCCATGAAGTGTTCGACCTGATCGTGCTCGACCCACCCACGTTTTCCAATTCGAAGCGGATGTATGTTACGCTCGACATTCAACGCGACCATGTCATGCTCCTGAACCGGGTATTGCGGCATTGTGCACCCGGCGGCGTGGTGTTTTTCTCTACTAATTTCAGGCGTTTTCAAATGGAAAAAGATGAAATTCGCGCCTCCATCATCCAGGATATTTCCAAACAGACGGTGCCCGACGATTTTCGAAATGAAAAGATCCACCACAGTTTCAGAATTTTGAAGTGACGGAGTGATCAATTTGAGTTACTTTTACTTGCGAAAACACATCCTTCTATGCGTCCTCTCTACCGCCTCTTCCTTTTCGCAGTTGTTGTTCCAACTTTTATTTCAGCGCAACCAGTCATTTACAAAGACGCGCAAACGCTCATCACCGGCACCTGGTCGGGAGCAGGGAGCGGTGGGTCGGCTACATTTTCCGAAGTCACCGGAGAAACGCCGTATGAGGGGGTAAAGCACTATAAATTTGTCTATTCCTACAACGCCTGGTGGGCTGGCATCGGCCTGAATATGGACAACTGGGGCAACAATCCGGCGCGTGATTTTTCGGGTTTCACCCATTTGCGTATTGCCTACAGAGGTCTTTCGGGCAGCCAGACGTTCAGTATCCAGCTCCGAAATGGCACAGAATACGGCAATCTGGTCGAAATCGGCCCGGCAGCCGGAACTTATGGAGAGGTGGACATTCCCATGATCGCCCTGACTGCGGGCACCAATTTGAATGCCGATGCGGTGCGAGAAATTGACCTGAGCGTGGGCGGCGTCCAAACGGGCAGCGGCACCGTGTATTTTGATGCGATCGAACTCGTCAACAGCAGCAGCGGAGGCAGCAGCGCCAGTGAGCAGACCTGGGCGCGCGCCAATGCGCTCACCCTTGGCGTGAATACCTCCAACTGGCTGGAAGCCTATTGGCTGGTTCCGTTCGGCACTTATCCGGATGCCACCCGATACACCCGGACTAAAGTCCGCGACCTGCATCTGGCGGGGTTTGAAGCGTTTCGCGTGCCAGTCATTTTCGAGCGCCTGGCCTCCACTTCACCACCTTACACCCTGGATTTTAATCAAACCGCCCTGCACCTGGTGGACAGTATGATCCTCTGGGCCAACATCTACAATTTAAAACTCATCATTGACAACCACCACGGATATAACCTGACGAACGCTAATTTTTCGGCTGAAATCCCGCGATTAAGGGCGATTTGGGGACAACTCACCGACCATTATAATTACCTCAATCCGGATCAATTTTTCTTTGAAATCTATAACGAGCCGACACCTGATATCTCCAATGCCAACTGGCGCACGGTGGCGAATGAAGTGGTGGACGAAATCAGGCTCCATGAAACCCAGACCCATTCCGTGTTCGTCGGCGCCAACAGTTGGAACGCGGGCGATGCTTTGGTCAGTTTTACGCCGCTCGACGATGCGGATATTATTTACACCTTTCACACCTACGATCCTTACCTTTTTACTCATCAGGGCATGAGTTGGACCTCACCCCCGTTTTTGCCTGCGCGCCCGTTCCCGGAGGCGGGCGAAGTGGATGCCATCAACGATCTGATGAGTTCGGTAGACGACTGGTCGAGCAATTACGATGTACCGGTGTCGCTCGGTGAATTCGGCTGCTCCACCGCTGCGGATGCTACCAGCCGTTGCAACTGGATTGACGCCATGACCACCGCTATTGAAGCGCATGGTTTCTCCAATTTTTATTGGGATGCGATTTCTCCTTCCGACGCATTCGGCTTCTTTACAAATGGCATCATTAACCAAGCCAACGTAATCCCCTGCTTCGCCACAGCCATGGGGCTTTACAACGCACCGGCACCCATTGCGCTGGTACGCTTCGGAGTAGAATGCAGCAACAATACGCCCCAACTCAATTGGGCAGCCAATACCGTCGGCCAAGGTTATCTATTTGAAGTAGAAAGCAGCATGAATGGCCTGGAGTGGGAACATGTCACCAGCATAGCAGCAATAGAGGGCTCGAAAACGTATCGTTTCAATGATCTGGGTCGTAGTCCATTTTATCGCCTGAATATGTTGAGTCCGGATGGTTCCGTGCACTACTCTCCTATCCAGACAGCGCATTGTACCGTCCAGCATACGGAGGTACAAGTAACTCCCAATCCCGCAATCGACCAAATTGAAGTGCGTTTGTTGCATTCCGATGCATCGTTTTTGGATATTACCATGCATGACCCCACAGGACGACTGATAGTGAAATCTGAATATTCTACTCAAACACAAACATCTATGTTCAGTTTGCCGGTAAGCGATTTGCCTGCCGGTGTTTATTTTCTCAGCGGCCACCTGACAGACGGATCGGTCTGGCGAGCACAAGTTGCGGTCTTGAAATAGCCTCTAAAACACGACCTTAAAACAACAATTCATACATGATATATCACACAATACTCCCTTATACCGTGCGCTTCAAACTTTTCACCCCGCTTTTTTTCCTTACTTTTTCAACGTTTTCCTACGCTCAAATAGACCTTTCCCAGGAATGGCGCTATCATGTCGGCGACGACCCGGCTTGGGCGGCTTCCGATTTCAACGACGAGAACTGGACGACCCTTTCTCCTCAAATGACCTGGGAAGAGCAGGGTTTCCCGGACGTGAACGAATATGTCTGGTACCGTTTCAAGTTTACGCTTCCCAAGTCGTTGAAGGAAAAATCCAAATTGAAAGACGGCATCCGCATCTTGCTGGGAAAAATTGATGACTGTGACGAGACCTTCCTGAACGGACAGATGATCGGCAAAACCGGTATGTTTCCTGAAGACTCAACCGGCTACTCCACTGCCTGGGATATGCTGCGGCGCTATGTGGTGCCCGCCGACCACCCGGCATTGCACTGGGATGCGGAGAACACGCTGGCTGTCCGGGTCTATGATGGCGGCGGACCTGGCGGCTTCCATGGCAAGGATCCGCGCAACCTGGACATGACCGATCTGTTCGACTTCCTTCAAATGGATGCCACTTCAGAAGCCTTTGTGTTTACAGAAAAAAACGAGTTGCGGAAGACCGTCTTTTTGTCCAATGCCTTTTCAAAAACAGTGGAAGGCCAATATGTGGTGAAGGTTTTTGAAAACAAAAAGCCCGAGATGGAAATACGGGTCAAGGGAAAAGAGGTGGCTGTGCAAGACTTGAAAAAAGAAGCAAATGACAAGCCTGCTTTTGAGGAAAAAAAGACGGTTGTACTAAAACCCGGCGAGCGATTGGTTTTGACCACCACGTTTGTCAGGAGCGAGCAGCCGCAGCACGTTCGGTTTGTATTTACTGAAAAAACAACCCGAAAAACCCTCAACGCCGCTACAGAAACACCTTATCTCCTCACCCCACCCGAATCGCCCAAGCCGCGCATCAACAACGCCGACGTGTACGGTGCCCGACCCGGTGTTCCATTTCAGTACACCATCGCCGCCAGTGGTCAGCGCCCTATCATGTACGAAGCCAAAACCACCATGAAAGGGCTGAGGCTCGACCCAAAAACTGGCATCATCACCGGTACTGTGACAGAGCGCGGCATGTTTACTATCCTCCTGACGGCCACCAACAACCTCGGCTCCGACAGCAAAACCATCAATGTGATCATCGGTGACAACATCGCGCTCACCCCGCCGCTCGGCTGGAATTCATGGAATTGCTGGGGACTGTCGGTTAGCGACGAGCGCGTGCGCGCTTCTGCCGATGCCATGATTTCCACGGGTTTGGCCAGTCACGGCTGGACCTACATGAACATTGACGACGGTTGGGAAGCGGCGGAAAGAGACCCGAAAAGCGGCGCGATTCTGACCAATGAAAAATTCCCCGACATGCCCGCCTTGTCTGAATATGTCCACTCACTCGGTCTCAAAATCGGTATTTATTCGTCTCCCGGCCCGCTCACTTGCGGCGGCTACCTCGGCTCCTGGCAGCATGAGCAACAAGACGCACAAACCTGGGCGGACTGGGGCATTGATTACCTCAAATACGACTGGTGCAGTTACGGACAAATCGCGCCGCAAAAACCCAGTCTGGACGAAATGAAAAAGCCCTACCAGGTGATGCGGGCCGCATTGAGCAATATCAATCGCGACATTGTGTACTCGCTTTGTCAATACGGCATGGGCGACGTGTGGACCTGGGGCGAAGAAGTGGGCGGCAATCTCTGGCGCACAACCGGCGACATCACCGATACCTGGGAAAGTTTGCACGACATTGGTTTTCAGCAGGCAAAAAGTTCACCTTATGCCCGGCCGGGGCATTGGAACGACCCGGATATGCTCATCGTCGGCTGGGTAGGCTGGAGTGCCCGCCTGCACCAGACCCGGTTGTCAGCTTCAGAACAGTACACCCATATCAGCCTCTGGGCCATGCTCTCCGCGCCTTTACTCATCGGTTGCGACCTGAGCCGCATAGATGCATTTACCTACAACCTGCTGGCCAACGACGAAGTGCTCGCCATTGATCAGGATGCAGTGGGTAAACAGGCCGTACCGGTCATCCAAAACAAAGATGTACAAATCTGGGTGAAGGAATTGTCTGATGGAAGCCGGGCAGTAGCAGTTTTCAATCTCACCGAGCAGGCATCCAAAGTATCGTTCGATTGGTCGGACCTGGGATTGAGCGGCTATTCAAAAGTGCGCGATGTATGGCGGCAGCAGGATCTGGGCAAGTTTGGAAAGTCGTTTTCGACAGAAGTCAATGGGCATGGGGTGCAGTTGTTCCGGGTAGTTTTCTGACGGGTGATTTTCCTGCGGGTAAGTTCCTGCGGGTAATTTTCCTGCGGGTAATTTTCCTGCGGGTAAGTTCCTGCGGGTAAGTTCCTGCGGGTAATTTTCCTGCGGGTAATTTTCCTGCGGGT
>Ga0163147_10002202_pt1 | contig 28163 bp, 22 predicted proteins | sample OliLakLV19MP6G1_FD_148597 | JGI IMG/M metagenome (GOLD analysis project Ga0163147, IMG submission 148597) | Freshwater microbial mat bacterial communities from Lake Vanda, McMurdo Dry Valleys, Antarctica- Oligotrophic Lake LV.19.MP6.G1 | ecosystem: Environmental > Aquatic > Freshwater > Lake >...
ACAAAACACACTGTGCTCTGGCAGAATCATTCACGCGGGGTGCCTCCGTGTCTACTTGGGCCTTTATTCACTACCCTTTGGACGCAGCGGTGCCCCGCTCAGTTCACTTCTTCATGAATAATCCGGGCTAGGACCAGGCGAACGGAGCACCGACGTTGTGGACAGGAGTCTTCTGGCCTTCCGCCGCCCGGACTCCTAGACTTCGGAGGTGCGCATGAACAACGAGGCTGCGACGGCCGCCCCTACCCGCCTCCGCATCCTGGTGGTGGAGGACGAACTCAAGATCGCCCGGGCCCTGCGCGAGGGCCTGGAGAGTGAGGGCTTCGAGGTGTCTCTGGCAGCGACCGGCGAGGAGGGGTTTTTCCTCGCCAGCTCTCAGTCCTTCGACGTGCTGATACTCGATCGCATTCTTCCCGGGCGTGACGGGCTTGAGATCCTGGCCGCGCTCCGCAGCAAAGGACTGCTGACCCCGGTCCTGGTGCTGACCGGTCGCGCCTCGGTGGAGGATCGGGTGGAGGGTCTTGACGCCGGGGCCGACGACTACCTCGTGAAGCCGTTTGCCTTCCCTGAACTCCTCGCGAGGGTGCGCGCGCTGTCGCGGCGGGGCCGCGGCGATCAACTCCTGCGGCTCACCATCGCGGACCTCAGCATGGATGTGCCGGCCCGCACGGTGATTCGCGGCGGCCGCTCGATCGACCTGACCCCCCGGGAGTTCGACCTGCTGGCCTACCTGGTTCGAAACAAGGGCACGATCGTGTCCCGCGAGATGGTGGCCTGCGACGTCTGGGAGGAGCCGGTGCGCGGGACACCTCTGGACAACGTCATCGACGTGCACCTCGCCCGCCTGAGGAAGAAGATCGACCAGGGCGCCGCTCCTCCCCTCATCCACACCATTCGAGGCGTCGGCTTCATCGTCCGTGAAGGCGACGCTTGAGTCAGGGTCCACCCCGGGTCCGGCTGACTCTCCCTTCCAAGCGAAGTCCCCGCCGCAGCCTGAGGACCGTCATCGCCCTCTGGTACGGCGCGATCATCGCGGTCTGCCTGATTGCCTACTCGCTGGCGGTCGGGTACGGATTTGGAAAGCACCTGGAGTCGGAGCTGGATCGACGCGTTCACGAGGATATCGAGCTGGCGGCAAGGTCCGTGGTGGAGGCAGATGGCCGGCTGGCCTGGGTCGGGGGCTTTCTCGGGAAACAGATCGACGAGGAAGAAGGTGGCGGTCACTGGGTGGAGATCTGGAGTGAGTCCGGCTTCCGCGTTCTTGCTGCGGGGACCATCCCGGATCCCCGCCTTGGCCCCCTTGAGGTCCTCCCGGATCGGCGCGCGGGGCGAACCCTCTTGCGTCCCGCCGGTCCGCTGCGGGTGATGACGGACTCCGTGCGCGTGGGTGACCGCCCCTACGTAGTGCGGGCCGCGGTGTCCGAGATTGGATCACGGGCTCAGTTGAAGGATCTGCGGTCTGAACTCGCGGCTCTCTCTCTGACCGTCCTCGTGCTTGGCGCCCTTGGTGGCGCCGCGATTTCCCGCCGCGCGCTCGGGCCTTTGGGGAGGCTGGCTGATGGCGCGCGGCGCATCACGGCCGCGCATATCCATGAGCGCCTTCCCGAGGAACCGTCGAGCGCCGAGATCGAGGACCTTCGCACGGCGTTCAACGAGACCCTGGCCCGGCTCGACCGATCCTTCGATCAACTCGGCCGCTTCTCGGGAGACGCATCGCACGAGTTGCGTACTCCCCTCACTGCGCTTCGCAGCGTGGGCGAAGCGAGCCTGCGGAATCCTCACAGCGCGGACGAATATCGCGACGTGATCGGGAGCATGCTCGAGGAGGTGAATCGCCTGACCCACCTCTCCGACGATCTGCTCACTCTGGCCAGAGCGGAGACCGGGCGGACGCATCTCCATATCGAAACCGTCGATCTATCCGCTCTGGCCCGCGAGGTGGCCACGCATCTCCTGGTCCTGGCCGAGGAACGCGGCCAGACCATCGAGGTGAAGGCTGAGCAGCCGGTGACGGTGGAAGGGAACCGCGCCGCTCTTCGGCAGGCGCTGGTCAATCTGGTGGACAACGCGATCAAGTACTCGCCCGAGAAGACGCGGGTCACGGTCTCGAGCGGCGTTTCGGGTGAGGCGGCTGTCCTTCGGGTTCAGGATGAAGGGCCGGGGATTGGCGTGGCGGACCAGCCTCGGGTTTTCGACCGGTTCTTCCGCGCGGATCGCCAGCGCTCCCGCGAGATGGGCGGCACCGGGCTTGGGCTCTCCATCGTAAAACTCATAGCCGAGACCCACGGCGGGACCGTGCGGCTCGAGCGTGAGCCCGGCGGCGGCTGCGCCTTCACTGTGAGCATCCCACTCCCGCCCATGGCAGGGGGCTCCGCGCGCGAACGTCAGAAGGGTGAATGACGCATTTGCAGCCGGGGACCCCGCTTGATGGGGCAGACTCCGGCTCACCGCGGTGATGCCGGCTACCACCCGCTGTTCGAGTAGGGTTTCGGCCTCACGCACCCGTAGCCCCGCGCGTCGGCGACTTGCGTATCATCGCGGCACACCAAGACATTTCGGAGGCCCGTCCCTGATGCTGATCGTGCGCTCGAACTTCGTTCTGCGTCTCTCTTGCTTCGTCGCCTTCGCGGGGCTTGCCGCGAGTGCGGCGGCTCAACCGGCGTCGCTGACCACGGCGTTCGTGAAGGTCGAGACCGGAATGACGCTCCCGACCAGAATGCGCTGCGGCAGGCGATTTCAGGCTCGCGGCTTGTTCCCTACGCGGACACCGGGCACGCCCTTCACTGGGAATACCCCGAGCGCTTCGCGAAAGACCTGACGGCGTTCATGACGAAGTAACGGAGAAGAAGACCATGCAGGGATTGATGCAGGACGTGCCCCTCAACATTCCGAGGCTGATCCGCCACGCGGAGAAGCTCCATCCGCGGAAAATCGTGACGACGAAGACCGCGGATGGGAAGAAGACCGCGACCTTCGCCGAGGTTATCGAGCGGAGCCGCAGGCTGGCGACCGCCCTTCGTGGTCTTGGCGTCAAGGATCACGAGCGAGTGGCGACTTTGTGCTGGAACCACCAGGAGCACCTCGAGGCCTACATCGCGGCCCCGTGCATGGGCGCGGTGCTCCACACCCTCAACCTGCGCCTCTTTCCCGACGACATCGCCTACATCGTCCAGCATGCCGAGGACCGCGTCCTGATTCTCGACAAATGCCTGTGGCCGCTGTGGGAGAAAGTGGCGCCCAAGGTGACCTGCGTGCGCGAGATCATCGTCGTCGACGATGTGGGTGGACCGAAGATCCCGGGAACCCACGACTACGAGGAGCTGATAGCAAACGTCGAGCCCATCGACTTTCCGCTCGACCTTCCGGAACGACAGGCCGCGGCCATGTGCTACACCTCGGGCACCACCGGCCATCCCAAGGGCGTCGTCTACTCGCACCGTTCGAACGTGCTGCACAGCTACGCCCTCGCGCTGGTCGACTCTTTCGCCCTGTCGGAGAGAGACGTTTCGATCCTCGTCGTTCCCATGTTCCACGCCAACGCGTGGGGCCTGCCCTACGCCTGCCTCATGATCGGCGCCGACCTCGTCTTTCCCGGCCGCTTCATGGTTCCCGATCTCATCGCCTCGCTCATGGCCGAGACCGGCGTCACCTGCGGCGGAGGAGTCCCGACCATCCTGCAGGCGGTGTTGCCATCCCTGGTCAAGGTCAAGGATCAACTGAAATCGCTCGACCGCCTGCTGTGCGGCGGTTCGGCCCTGCCTCCCGCCCTTCAGGCCGCGTACCGGAAGGAACTGGGCATTCACGTCATTCACGCGTGGGGCATGACCGAGACCTCTCCGCTAGGAAGCATGGCGCGGCCGATATCGGCGCACCAGGACGCTTCGGAGCAGGCGAAGGCCGACGCGCTGTTGTCGCAGGGCCGGCCGTTGTTCGGTGTGGAGCTGCGCATCGTGGGCGACAGCGGCCTCGATCTTCCCTGGGACGGCAGGAGCGTTGGTGAACTACAGGCGCGCGGAAACTGGGTGGCCGCCTCGTACTATAACGATGGAACCTCCCCCGAAAAGTTCAAGGATGGGTGGCTTTGCACGGGTGATGTGGCCACCATCGACTCCGATGGCTACGTTCGCATCGCCGACCGCACCAAAGACCTCGTGAAGTCGGGCGGCGAGTGGATCTCGAGCATCGCCATCGAGGGGTTCATCATGGCCCATCCCGATGTCGCCGAGGCCGCGGTGATTGCAGTGGCTCATCCGAAGTGGGACGAGCGGCCGCTTGCCTGCGTGGTGGCGAAGCCCGAAGCGAAGGACCGGCTCACCAAAGAGGCCATCCTCGAGCACCTCAAGCCCCACATCGCGAAGTGGTGGCTGCCCGATGATGTGGTGTTCGTGGAGCAGATTCCCAAGACATCGGTGGGGAAGTTCGACAAGAAGGTCCTTCGCGCTCAATACAAGAGCCACGTCCTACCCCAGTGAATCCGGCGAGTCGGTAGCCAGCGTCGGGCGATCGCCGGCGCTCTCCCTGGCTCAGGGCCGCCGCACCCAGGCTTCGCCCGTGCCTGGCCACCAGTCACCCGGCGCTCCGGAATCGAAGGTGCGACCGGAGGTCCACCCCACCGTGGCCTGGATCAAGAGGAGCCGCGGAGGGGTGGGACGGCTCGGAGAATCAGGCCCAGCCGTTGCGGAAGGCGAGGGCCACCGCTTCGAGCTTCGAGTGGACGTTCAGCTTCTTGAGAATGTGCTGAACGTGGTTTCGCGTGGTGGCGACCGAGATATGGAGCGAGTTCGCGATGTCTTTGTTGGCGAGCCCCGCGGCGATGGCCCGAAGGACGTCGAGTTCGCGCTCGGAAAGCTGTTCGGCGATGTTCGTGTCCACTTCGGGCGGCCGTGCGGGGTCGGAGCGTTTGCCGAGATTGAGGGTGATCGGGCGGCTGCTGTCCTCGGTGTGGGGGACCGGCGCGTGGGCGCCCACGGTGTCGCGAAGGCGGTTCAGCTCACGGGCCAGACGACTCTTCTCGTCGATCTTGTCCAGGATGTGGACCGCCGTGAAATAGCCCGGCCGAGAATCGGGGATCTCGATCACCGTCATGCCGATGGACTTCGGGTGAGTCCGATCGCCCACGGACACTTCGAAGCGGTTCATCGTGTCGTGCTTCTTGAGCGTGGCGCTGACCGAACACGTCTCCGTGCAGAACCGGTTCCCGAACTGGTCGAGGCCGTGGAAGATGTCGTGGCACAGTCGGCCAAGCGCTTGAGAAGCCGACCGCTCCATCATCCGCTCGGCGCCCTTGTTCCAGAAGATGATCCGATGGTTCTGGTCGTTTGCGAACGCAGGCGGGTCCCCCGCGGAGAGCAAGTCCAGCAAATCCGTCGACTTGCCTGGCTTTGATGCCTTTGCATCAATGGAAGGGGTTGTTCGGCTCATTTATTGGTCCCTTAGGCTGCGCAATAGTGACACACAAATGAAGGCGAACGAAAACGCGTCGGGGAACCAAGGGTTCGGTACCGCACTGACCCACGCATCTCAAAACCCGATCATTTCCGAAGTAACAACATCCGAGGGGCGGTTCTGCCGGACCTCCGGAAGGGAAGGTGCAGCCATGCGACGATCTTTTTGGACGATACCCTTGAGTCTGCTGGGTCTTGGTCTCCTCGCCACCACCGTGGGGGCGGCCGCCAAGGCGCCGTCGACCTCGGTGCTGCAGGCGCCGGGATCACCGCAAAAGGCCGTGGTGCAAAACGAGCCATTCGACGCCTCGGACTGCATCACCTGCCATGAGCCCTCGGTCGCGAAGCTGCGGCAGACCCGGCACGCGGGGCTCGAGGGCAGTTGCGTGAGTTGCCACGACCGGGCGAAGTCGATTCAGCACTCGGCCGATCAGGCCGACGGCAAGGCCACGCCGGGGCCTTCGGTGAAGGGCCTGAAAGCGTCGGAGATCACGGCCACCTGCACGGGCTGCCATGAAAAGGGCGACCAGATGAACTTCGCGGGCAGCGCCCACGACCGCCGCGATGTGAGTTGCGTTTCCTGCCACAGCGTCCACAGCTTCAAGTCGGCCACCGGCCAGCTCAAGACCGTGCGCGACTCCGAGAACTGCTATAGCTGCCACCCGCAGGTTCGCGCGAAGATGAATCGCAACTCGCATCACCCGGTCCGCGAAGGCAAGCTCGAGTGCGCGAGCTGCCACAACCCGCACGACGGGTCGAAGCCCAAGATGCTCAAGGCGGCATCGGTGAACGACACCTGCTTCACGTGTCATGCCGAGAAGCGAGGTCCCTTCCTCTGGGAACACGCTCCGGTCCGCGAGAACTGTTCGAACTGCCACGACGCGCATGGTTCGAACCACGACAAGCTGCTGGTGGCGAAGAGCCCCTTCCTCTGCCAGCGCTGCCATCTGAACACGCGGCACCCGGGAACGCTTTATGACGGCGCCAACAGTCTGGCCGGCGCCACCGTTCCTTCGCCGGGTGTGCCGACCGTGAGCAGCCGGTCGATCGAACACGCCTGCAAGAACTGCCATCAGACCGTGCATGGCAGCAACCATCCTTCAGGGCCGTACCTCGGGAGGTAGTCATGAAAAATATCATCCTCGCCGCAACCTTCGCCTCCCTCGCCACCCTGGGTTACAGCCAGGACAAACCCGCCCAGGAGCCGCCGAAAACCGAAGCCGCGGCCCCGATGGCCGGGGACTGGAAGTCGGGCACCCTCTCGCTCGGCGCCCAGCAGACCGAATCCGACACGATCTCCTCGAAGTTCATGGAGTACCGCGAGGTTCCAAACGGCGTGGTGGCTCCGTACTTCCGCTTCCAGGGGAAGAAGAACGACCTGCGCTACGACTTCATCGGTGAGAACGTTCAGCAGACCGACCAGCGCTTCCGCATGCGCCTCGGCGAGGACAAGTGGAAGATCCTGGGCGACTACAATCGCATCCCGCACAATTTTGGTAACGCCGGACGCACTCTGCTTCAGGAGACGAGCGAAGGCGTGTGGGAAATGAGCGATTCCCTGCAACGCACCTTCCAGAACACTCTCGAAGCGACCACGCCCAGAAGCCTGATCAACTATCCCTTCCTTCTCGCCCTGGTTTCACCCTCTCTCGCTTCGGCGAACCAGGTGGACATCAAACTCTCGCGCGAGCGGGGCAACGTCGCCTTTGTCATGAGCCCAAGCGATCCCGTCGAGTTTCGGGTGGTCTACTCGCGAGAGCGCCGCACCGGCTCGCGCGCAGCCGCGGGAACCGCCTTCGGCTTCGGCAACGTCGTCGAAGTGCCGGAGCCGCTGCACTATCTGACCGAGGACTTCGGCGCCGAAGGACAGTACGAGGGCAGCTGGGGCCTCCTCCGCGGCGGCGTGCATTTCAACCGCTTCGGCAACAAGATAGAAAGCCTGACCTTCGACAATCCCTTCCGCGGCGTCGATTCGACCGACTCGGGCGCTTACCAGGCGCCCGGCTCCGCCTCGGTCGGGGGGGCATCGGTGGGCCGCATGGCGTTGCCTCCGGATAGCGAATCGATGATCGCGAACGCCTCGGTGATGTTCAAGCTGCGGAACCGAACGCGCCTCACCGCGGATGTCGCCATCGGAGAGTTGACCCAGAATAAGTCGCCCTTTCAGGCCTATTCGACGAACACCGCCATCGTGTCTCCGCTGGTCGCCGCCAATCCGGCGAGCCTGCCGGCGCGGAACCTCGACGGCAAGGCCGACATCACTTCCCTGAACCTCTATTTCACGTCCCAGCCGGTCAAGGACCTCTCGCTCACCGCGCGCTTCCGCGGCTACGAGTTCGACAATCAGACACCCAGGACCACCTTCCCGGGATATGTCCGGTTCGACGGCTATTGGAATGCCACCCCGCGGATCAGTGTCCCCTACAGTTACAAGAATGACCGCTTCGATGCGACGGTCGGATACCGCTTCGGCAACCTCGCGCTCGAGGGCGGATTCAAGCACATCAAGATGGAGCGGACATTCCGGGAAACCGAAGATACCAAGGAGAACGGCGTCAGCGTCTCGGCTTCTCTGCACACCTCCGACTGGCTGGTCCTCCGCGGCAGCTACGAGAAGGCCGACCGAGATTTCGAGCACCTCGAGATCGAGAAGTCGGAACACGCCTCATTTGCCGGGCCGGCCTCGGTCACTAACCTTCTCGCCGTCTCTCCCACCGCGCTCCAGACCAACGGCCAGCCCCTGTGCGCCGCAGGGACGATCTGCAACCTGCGGTATGACCAGTCCAGGAAGGACAGCGAGAGAATCGGAGCCCATGTTGCGCTGTCGCCGAACGACAAGGTGACGGTCTCGGCCGGCTACCTGCGGACCGACGACGACTACAAGGAGAGCGCCTTTGGCCTCATCAGCGCCAGGTTCGACAGCCTTTCCATCGACGTGGACTTCACGGCCAGCGAGAAGGCCAACGTCTACGCCTACTACAGCTACGAGAAACTGGCGGACTTCCAGGTCGGGCGTCAGAGCGGGGCCACGCCATCCACCAACCCGCTCGACAACTGGACTTCCACCGTTGACGACAAGACCACATCTCTTGGCGCAGGGGCGAACTTCGTCCTGGTTCCCGAGAAGTGGTTCCTGAATCTCTCGGGCCAGTATCAGAAGGTCGATGGGAACAACGCCCTCTTCTCGGCCCCGGGCGGCGCTCCGTCTCTTTCCAGGGTCGGCATCGGCGGTGTCCAGAGCATTCCTCTCTACGACGACATGAAGATCGCCACCCTCCAGGCCGAGGCCAAGTATCAGTTCTCGACCGACTGGGCCTTCTCGGTGGGCGGCTGGTTCGAGGACTATGAGTTCAAGGATGTGGCCACCAACGGTCTGACCAACTACCTGCCCGCATCGTTCTTCCTCGCCGCCAACGATGGCGACTACAGCGCCAAAGTAGGGTACGTGCGGTTCACCTATCGCTTCTGATGCTTTGAACCCTTTGAACCCAATGACGCCGCGCCTCAATTCACGAACCAAGGAACGAGAGCCCAAAATGAACAGACCCCTAGCCGCCGTCCTCGCCGCCGCTGTCCTGCTGATGGGTGCTTCGCAAAGCCACGCCACCATGCCGATCCAGAAGAAGGCCAAGGAGGCGGGCTTTCCCGCCGCGAACTGCCTGTACTGCCATGGCGAGAAGCTTCCGATGAAGGGCAAGGTCACCAACAACGAGCGCGGGACCTTCCTCATCAAGCAAAAGGAAGCGAAGAAGGCCAAGGAAGTCGATGTGGCCTGGTTGAAGGACTTCGTCGAAGCCAAGAAGTAGCGAAACCCGGGGGGGCGTACCCCCAAGAACAAGGAGCCCATGTCATGAACAAGCCACTGGTCGGAATCCTGACCGCCTTCGCACTCCTCGCCGGTGCGCAGCCCTCTCACGCCACCATGCCCATGCAGAAGAAAGCCAAGGAGCTTGGCTTCGCGGGCGCAACCAACTGCCTCTTCTGTCACAACGAGAAACTGCCGACCAAGGCGAAGGTGACGAACAACGAGCGCGGGGCGTTCCTGGTGAAGATGAAGGAAGAGAAGAAGGCCAAGGAAGTGGACATGGCCTGGCTCAAGGACTTCGTGGAGACCAGGAAGTAGCGCCGCTCGTCCACCAAACAACCTGAACGGCGCTGCACTCGCGGCGCCGTTCCAGCATGGGCGGCGTTTGCGAAACAGGAGCACGATGAGCAGGGAACTCGAGCACGGCCGTGGCATGACGCGGGAGGCGAAACTCTCGATTCGAGCCGTCCTCGCGTGTTGGCTGGCCGTAGTCTCCATCGGAGCGGCCGCACAGGGCCGGCCGGCCGCGCCGAAGCCTCCCGCGAACGAGGATTGCCAGGCCTGTCATGAGGATCCTTCGGCGACGAGGGAGAACGGCAGTTCCGTTTCGGTTCTCACGAGCGCCTTCGCGAAGTCCGTTCACGGTCCGATGGGATGCATCGACTGCCATGTCGACCTCGCCACGTTCACCGACTTCCCGCATGCCAGCAAGCTCGCGAAGGTCGACTGCGGCTCGTGCCACGAAGACGCACCCAGGGAGTTGAAGGCGAGCGTCCATGCGCGGGTCACGGCCGGCGCTGATGGCCCCGGCTGCATCTCGTGCCACGGTTCGGCGCACGCCATTCTCCCGAGGACGGACCCGGCGTCGATGGTGGCCAAGGCCAGCCTGGCCGGCACGTGCGCCTCGTGCCACACCAACCCCGATTTCCTGGCCCGGCACAAGATTCCCTTCGCGCGTCCGGTGGAGGCGTATCGCCTGAGCGTCCACGGCCGCGCGGTCGCCGCGGGAAACCTCGAGGCGGCCTCATGCTCCGATTGCCACGGCGCCCACCTGATCCTCCCCTCTCGTGACGCGGAGGGGAAGACCAATCACTGGAAGGTGCCCGCGACCTGCGGCAACTGCCACAAGGACGTGGCCGCGATCTACGCGGACAGTGTGCACGGCCAGGCGGTGGCGAGAGGTGTTTCAGGCGCGCCCATCTGCACCGATTGCCACGGCGAGCACTCGATCCTGGCGCCCTCCGAGGCGATGTCCCTGGTGAATCCGGCACGGGTATCGAGCGTGACCTGCGGCCGTTGTCATGGCGACGAACGCCTGGCCGAGAGATACAACCTTTCGATCGACATGGTTCCCGCCTTCGAGGACAGCTATCACGGCCTCGCCCTGCGCTCGGGGAAACAGACGGTCGCCAACTGTGCGTCCTGCCACGGCGTTCACAACATCCTCGCGGCGTCAGACCCCCGCTCGACGGTTCATCCGAGCAACCTTGGCAAGACCTGCGGCGTCTGCCACCCCGGCGCGGGCGAGCGGTTCGCGATTGGCTCGGTGCACGTCGGAGAGAGCGGGGGGAACGAGCACAAGGCGGTGTGGCTCATCCGGATCGCCTACCTGACCCTGATCCCGCTGACCCTCGGCGGGATGCTCCTTCACCACCTGATCGATTTCCTGAGCAAGCTCAAGCGCGGTGTGCGGCGGGGAGCGAGCCGCGAGGAAGTATCGCGGATGGGGCTCCATTTCCGCATCGCCCATGGTCTCGTCATCCTGAGCTTCCCGATCCTGGTCATCACGGGATTCGCGCTCACCTATCCGGAAGCCTGGTGGGCGGCGCCCCTCCTTGCCCTAGAGGGCAGCTTCGATTTCCGCGGGGGAGTCCACCGCGCTTCTGCGGTGATCCTGCTGCTCGCCTTCCTCTACCACATCGTTCACCTGGCCATGGTCCCGAAGGATCGAGTGATCCTTCGTCAGCTGTGGCCGCGGGTCAAGGACGCCAGGGACCTGATCGGCACGGTCCGCTACAACCTCGGCCGAACCCCGGATCGGCCCACGTTCTCGATGTTCAACTACGTCGAGAAGGCGGAGTACTGGGCGTTTGTCTGGGGCACCGCGGTGATGGCGATTTCCGGCTTCATCTTGTGGTTCAACAACTTCTCGCTGGCGAACTTCCCGAAGTGGGTGAGCGACGCCGCAACCGCCATTCACTTCTATGAAGCGATCCTCGCCACCGCGGCGATCGCGATCTGGCATTTCTACACGGTGATTTTCGATCCCGAGGTGTACCCGATGGACATGGCCTGGCTCACCGGCAAGGCCTCCGCGGATCATCTGAAGCACACGCGGCCGGGCTACTACCGTCGCCTGACCGGCGTCGCTCCCGACCCCGAGGACCTTGGGCCGAGCCCGGAAGGCCTGAACGCCGGGCCGGATGAGATGAGCCTCACGCCGGAAGCGCCCGCGGGGCCGCCCCCGAACAAGCCCGGGGATCCCTCCGAATCCTGAGGACTAGACTTCCCAAAACCCAAAAGGACAGGACGAAAACCTTTGACCGATACCAAAGCCGACCTCACCAACATCCTCCGCAACCCGTTGTCGATTCTGGGAGCGCTGACCACCACGATCGCGGCGGTCATGTTCATCGCCTTCTTCATTTTGGATGTGTGGGGGTTCCACACCAATCCCTATCTGGGCATCATCTTCTTCGTCTTCTTCCCCGCCCTCTTCGTGCTCGGCCTGATCCTCATCCCTCTGGGCGTATGGCGCGAGCGGCGGCGCCGGCACCGGGGCCTCGCTCCCTCGATGCAGACCTGGCCGCGCATCGACCTCAACTCCCCGGGGGTGCGGAAGGTCGCCTTCGCCATCCTGGTCCTGACTCCGGTCAACGTTCTCATCGTCTCGGCCGCGGGGTACAAGGCCATCGAGGTTTCCGACTCGGTGGCGTTTTGCGGCGCCACCTGCCACGAAGTCATGCAGCCGGAGTACGCGGCCTACCAGCACGGTCCGCACGCCCGGGTGAAATGCGTGGATTGCCACATCGGGCCGGGAGCCGACTGGTTCGTACAGGCCAAGATCTCAGGCGCCCGGCAGGTGCTGGCGGTGTTGACGGGAAACCACAGCCGCCCGATCCAGTCCCCGGTTCACAACCTCCGCCCGGCGAGCGGCACCTGCCAGCAGTGCCACTGGCCCGCGAAGTTCCATGGCGACAAGGTCGAGACCGTCTACGACTACGCTGATGACGAGGCGAACACCGAAAGCGTCACCAGCCTGCGTCTGCGTATCGGCGGGCTCGACGGCAGCGGCAAGTCCCAGGGCATCCACTGGCACGTGGCGGAGGAGAACGCGATCGAGTACGTCTCCACGGACGAGAAGCGCCAGAACATCGTGTGGATCCAGCAGACCACTCCAAACGGGGTGGTCGAGTACCGTGGCGAAGGCGTGACCGACGCGGACATCGCCAAGGGGCAGCGCCGGCGCATGGACTGCATCGATTGCCATAACCGCCCGAGCCACATCTTCGAGCGCTCCGTCGAACGAGGCGTCAACACCGTCATTTCCATGGGGGGCGCGCCCAAGGACCTGCCTTACCTCAAGCGTGAGGCGGTGGCTGCCCTCAAGGCCGAGTACTCGAACCACGAGGAAGCCTCGGCGAAGATCGAAAGCGCCCTCAACACCTTCTACCAGAAGCAGTACCCGGACACCTGGACCTCGCGCAAGGCCGACATCGCGCGCACGGTGGCGAGCCTCCAGGCGCTCTACAAACGGAATGTGTTCCCCAGCATGAAACTCACCTGGGGCTACCACGCCGACAACCGCGGGCACATGGAATTCCCCGGCTGTTTCCGATGCCATGACGACCTCCACAAGACGAAGGACGGCAAAGTCATCCGCCAGGACTGCGAACTCTGTCACGAGGTTCTCTAAGGCCCGGGGCGCAGGTTTGTCGGCGGCTCCTGGACGGTGCCGCACAAAATTCCGGACGGCGTGAGCCGCAGTCCCGTCTCCCGCCCGGGTTCACGGCACTTGTCCCCTCCCCGGGCGAAGGCACGTCCCTTGCTCTGAATCGGGCGAGGGCGCCCGCACGACGAGCGCCCGGCGTACCCGAGGACGGCACGGACCGCCGCCTCTTTCAACCAGCACCCATCAAGGGAGGACACCGTGGCAAAGGCAGAAGTGTCAGTTACGGATACGATCTCGATCATCGAAGAGATCATGCGGCGCCAGGACCTGATCGCCCGGAGAGCCTTCGAGTTGTTCCAGGATCACATGACTTCGTTCCACGCCGAACTCGACGACTGGCTCAAGGCCGAGCGCGAACTCGCGATGCCGCCGGAGGTCCAGTTGCGCCGGGAGGACGGCCGGTTCGAGATCGACGCCGCGATGCCTGACGTCGATCCGAAGAAACTCAACGTCAAGGTGACGCCCGAGGATGTGCTGATCACCGCGGAACGCGAGATGGTTGAGCCCGAAGGCAGGACCGCCGCCGAAGCCGGCAGGACGGCCGACGGGACGGTGCGGTACTTCAGCGCGATTCACCTGCCCGAACCCATCGATCCCGGCGGCGTGGAGGCCTCCTTCAAGAGGGGCGTCCTCCATCTCACCGCGAAGATCGCGAAGAACGAGCCCAGGAGCGTCGAGGTGCGCGGCTAGAACCGCGGCGGTTCAGCCGAGCGGGATCCGGCTCTTGTTTGCCGCGACCCACCCGGCGAACGTCTGGAGCAACGGATTCAGCGAGCGTGAGACGTTGATAGCCGGTGCAGGTTCGTTATCATCGGCGCGGCCATGAACCTGCTTCTCCTCCTGCTCGCCCTGGCCGCGCCTCAGGTTCCCGCCACGTCGGAGGCCGCCTACGCGCGCCTCAAGCCGAGCCTCTTCACGATTGAGATCCACTCGGGGAACCGGGAGGCGAAGAGCAGCCTGGGCAGCGGATATCTCGTTTCAGGCGACGGTCTCATCGCCACCAACTACCACGTCGTGGCCTCGTTCATCGCGGACCCGGTTCGCAACCAGCTTCGGGCCAAGAGTCCGGCCGGGGAGTTCAGGGTGTCCCTGGTTCAATTCGACCTCGTGAATGACATCGCGCTCGTTCGCGCCGCCGGCGCCCCGGGCAAGCCTCTGGCTCTCGCCGATGTGGTTCCCGAGGTCGGCGAACGGATCTTTTCGTTCGGGAACCCCGAGGGCCTCGGAATGAGTCTCATCGAGGGCAACGCCAACGGCTTCGCCACCAAGGGTGTGGTGCCGCGGCTCCTTTTGTCGATGCCCCTCAATTCCGGGATGAGCGGCGGCCCGATCCTCAATTCGCGCGATCAGGTGGTGGGGACGAATGTCTCCGTTCAGTGGCTGTCGAACTCCCTCTCGTTCGGCGTTCCCACGGCGGCCCTGCGCGACCTCCTCGCCCGCCCTCCCCTCGAGGTCACGAAGGCGGCGCTTCGGGCCGAGACGAATCGCCAGATCGATGCCTTCGAGAAGAAGACCGTAGGCGCCCTGACGGGAGTGCTCGAGGCGGGCTCGGCAGATCCCGCCCTCGTCATCGGAGGCGCCCGCAGCCAGGCCCTTCCTGAAGCCTTTGCGTGCTGGGATGACCTTCAGGAATTCGAGCGCGAGGGCGTCGTGAAGAGCCAGTATGGCTGCGACCTCCAGTTCACGCCGGCCATCGAGGAAGTGGGTCCCATCGCGTCGGTGCAGATCCAGATCGAGCACTTCGTTTCGTCGCGAAGCAGTTACGGCTTTTACGGTTACCTTCCGTTTCATGCGGGATCGCACCAGCAGGTGTCGCCGCGGCCCGCGGGCGACCCGGACCTGGGTCCTCCAGAATGCGTGTCCAACCGGGTGCGCGTAGCCTCGGAGGTCTGGAAGATGACCACCTGTGCGGTGGCGTTCAAGGAGTCGCCGGGGTTCTTCGACGTGGACCTCGTCGCCACGAGCCTTTCGAGGCCGCGCGAGGCGATCTTCGTTTCGCTGAGCTTCAAGGGGTTTCGCATGAAGTCCGCCCTCGATCTTTCCCGCCGGCTCATCGAGAACGTCTCCTGGGCGGGAACGCCATGATCGCGGTTCGGGTTCTTCGCGAGGGCGTCGTGGTCCGCGAGGTCCTTTTCCGGTCGACGCCGATCCGCATCGGCCGGTCCGAGGAGAGCGACCTGGTGCTCACCGAGCCGAGTGTGTCGCGCGCGCACGCCCGAATCGAACGCGATGGCTCGGGCGGGCTCGCGATCGTGGGCGGCGTGGGCACGAACGGCCTCTACGCGGGGCCGAGGCGCGTGGACTCGGAGCCCATCAAAGGCCGGCTGCGCGCGCGGCTGGGTCTCGCGGAAATCGAGATCGAGGAAATCAGCGGGGAGGCGACGCAGCCCATCTCCCTCGAGGATCTGCAGGGGCTGGATCAGCGACGCACGCCTCTTACCTGGGCGAAATACATCGTGATCGCTCTTCTGGCCCTGAATCTCGAGGCCTTGATGCTGGCCGAGTTCTGGTCGCCCTGGAACTCCCAGCGGCTCGTCGGGGCCATCTGGCAAAGCGGGTCGATGCTGGTGGCCATCCTCGTGGCGGGCTCCCTCATCCTCGGCCTCCTCAAGGCCACGGGGCGCAAGGTAAGGATGGCGGATGTGCTCGAGCACTTCGCGGTCTTCTCCTGGCTGCGGCCGCTCGCCCTCGCCCTAGCCCTCCTTGCCTACTACGTTCTCGCCGACGGCGCGGCCTCGGCCCTGCGCGCCTGGCTGCCCTCGCTCGCCACCGTTTTGTTCCTCGCCCAGGCCGCCACGATCCGCCGGCCAGGCCCGAACCGCAACTTCCGCCTCTTCTGGGCGGCCGCGGTCCTTCTCGTGCTCATCGGCGTCGAGCTCACGAGCGCCTATGCGGCGGGGCGGATGGGCCAGCCTCAGGCCGACCACGCCATGCAGGTCCCCGTGCCCGGTTTTGGAACCGGCCCTTCGGTGGATTTCGACGCGTACGCGGCCGCGGTCGAAGCGGCGGCGGCCCGATCCGCCGACCGGACTCCATAGTCCCTCACCGCCGGTATGACGTGAGGCACAGGCGCGCCCCGGCAAACCGTCGCTACAATCGAGGGCGGTCATGATTCGAGTTCTCCTCGCCGACGATCACAATCTCGTTCGGCAGGGAATCCGCACCCTTTTGCAGATCTCGAAGAACTTCGAGATCGTTGGCGAGGCGACCGATGGCGAGGAAGCTCTGGCTCTGATCGCACGGTTGCTCCCCCAGGTGGTCCTGCTCGACGTGCGGATGCCGAAGCTCACGGGCATCGATGTCCTGCGCGCGGCGCGGCGGCGATTCCCAGGCGTCGGCATCATCTTGCTGACGACCTTCGATGAGGATGCGGTGGTGCTCGAGGCGGTGAGGCTCGGGGCTCAGGGATTCCTTCTAAAAGACGTGTCGCTCGAGCAGCTCGAAAGCGCGGTTCGAACCGTGGCTGCGGGCGGTACCCTGATTCTCCCCGCGGTCACCGAGCGGGTCCTGCGCGGTCTCGAGAAAGAGCCCACCACGTTCGAAAGCGCCGAACTCCCCGACCCCCTGACCCCGCGCGAGCGGGAGGTGCTGCGTCTTATCGCCGCGGGCTTTTCGAACCGCGAGATCGCGGAGGCGTCCGGCACCGCCGAGGGCACGGTCAAGAATCAGGCCTCGAGCATTCTTTCGAAGCTCGGGGTGCGCGATCGTACGCGCGCCGTGCTCAAGGCTCTCGAACTCGGCGTTATCTGACCTCGTGGATCTCTCGTTCCAAAGGCTTCCTCCCGCGGCGGACCTCGCGGACCACATCCTCAACTTCTGGTTCATGCGAGGGCGCGGACCGGCGGCAATGCCCGACGGGCATCGCATCCTTCCCGACGGCAGCATGGAGTTCGTGTTCCAGCTCGCAGACCCCTTTCTCGAGCGCGGCCCGGGCGGTCGATGGCGCAAACAAACGCACCTGCTCTTCGTCGGCCAGATGGAGGGCGGCGTGGACATCAAGCCGAGCGGCGTCATTCACACGGTCGGCGTCCACTTTCATCCCGCCGGGGTGAGCGCCTTCATTCCGGGCGACCTCAGCCGCTTCGTGAACCGGATTGTTCCGCTCGCCGCAGCCCTTGGCGACGACCCCCGCCCTCTTGCCACCCGTCTCAAATCCGCGCGCACGCCGGAGCGCAGGGTCGCGATTCTCGAGGCCTTCCTGAGGCAACGGCAAGGCCGCGGCGATCCGGCGATGGCGCGCGCGTCGAGACAGCTCTCCGCGGCCCAGGGAGCATTCGACATCGAGGCTCTGGCCCGCGAGTTCAAGCTGAGCGACCGCCAGTTTCGCCGTCGGTTCGAGTCCGCGGTGGGGCTTGGGCCCAAGCGATTCGCCCGCCTCGTCCGCTTCCAGCGCGTGTTCGAGCAGCGTCTCGAGCACGATGCTCGCGCGTGGTCGGAGGTGGCCCTGGCCTGCGGCTACTACGATCAGGCCCACTTCAACCGCGACTTCCGCGACTTCGCCGGAGTCAGGCCCCGCGACATCATCAAAGACGCCGATCCGTTGACCGCTTTCTTCTTGTCCGTTTCGTCCAAGACCGCCCATCGTCGGGACGAGTAGGGTTCCCTCCTTCGGCGATTCCCGCCGAACCAAGGAGACCGATCAGATGTTTGCCACCCTCGCCCTCGCCCTTCTAGCCGCCGGCCCCGCCGATCTCGCGTTCATGAAGGGCGCCTGGGAGGGAGGCCGGCCAGGCATGAAGTTCGAGGAGCGGTGGACCGAAGAGGCCGGAGGCCTGATGCTCGGCGTCGCGCGCACCGTCAAGGCTGACAAAGCGATCGGCTTCGAGTTTCTGCGCATCGAGTTCCGCGCCGACGGTGTCTTCTACGTGGCTCAGCCGGGAGGAAGGCCCAAGACCGAGTTCAAGCTGACCGCTTCAGACGGCAAATCCGCAACGTTCGAGAACCCCGCCCACGATCACCCCAGGCTCATCCGCTACTCGCTTACCGACGATGGCTCGCTCCGAGCCGAACTGGACGGAGCAGAAGGGAAGCAGGCGTTCGTCTTCAAGCCCGTGCAGCGCTAGGACGAGAGCCCGGGCAAGGCCCACGAAGCCGAGAGCGGAGACGCTCATCATCATCGTATTGAGGGCGTTCTTGCCCGCGGACGAGGCCGCCATAGAAGAAGGCCAGCGCGGGGGTCATGAGGAGCACCAGTGCGGTGGAAATCAGGATCCAGGCCGTGTCGGTGACGCTAAGAGGGCTAGTAACAGTAGATCTCCATTGAATAAGAACTAATTTGACAATATTAAATCTTAATGAGACTTTAATAGATTCACAAATGTCCGTCCGAAATCTATGCCGCACGCAAAGGGGCCGGCCCGTGGTGCCCGATGAAGTGCGGCAGAATCGCAGCGAGCACATCCTGAGCGTCACCGGACGGCTGCGCGCGGGGGTGAGCGTCGAGCAGGCGAATGTGGCCATGGCCCGCATCGGGCGCGCAGAGCCGGAAACCAGGCGCGAGGTCCGGGCATTCGTGCCCAGTGGTCAGGAAGTTCTCTCGGGTTCGCTCCAGGCTCCGACGCTCGCTTCTCTTCTGCGATTCGGCGCTGATTTTCCTCATCGCATCGGTGAATGTCGCGAGCCTGCTCGCCGCGCGCGCGGTCGAGGAGAGTCGCCGTCGCGGTCCGGATCGCCTTGGGCGCCTCGCGTCTTCGGGTGGTTCGCGAGTCGATGGCGCGCAGCCTGCTCCTGGCCGCCGTGGGCTGCGCTACTGGTCTGGCCCTGGCCGTGGCGCTCGAGCGGGCACTGGTCGCCTGGGCGCCCGCGCGCACCGCTCGGCTTTCCGAGGTTGGTATCGACCTCAGTTTGATCGGCGTCGCCTCGCTCCTGTCTCTTGTCGGCTCGGTCGTCTTTGGGTTGCTCACGGCGCCGAAATCGGGCGGCCGCGGAAGGCGCTTCCGCCGGCGAGACCGAGTACGCCCTCAAGTGGCCGATGCGGGAGTGGGGCTTCGAACCCGGGATGGCCTGCCCGTGCGCATCACGGAGAGCAGGGGCGTGGCCCCTGTCTCCCTGAATCCGAAGGTGCCGAGACCGGGGACGCTACCTCGTGAAGTAGAAGTAGTTGAGGCACATTTCGTCGTCGGTGCCTTCGCCCCAGCGGACCACCTTGTCGCTTGCGTTGTCCCACGTGCAGCTCAGGCGCAAGCGCGTGCCGGGTTTCAGCACAAGGGGCGCCGCGAACTGGTAGAGCTGCTGCCAGTTGAAGTCCCAGGACGGGACGTTCACCAGACACGTGTTGTCGGCCATCACGGTGATCTGGCGCCCTCTCGTGTGCATATGCGGGCCCATGCCATAGAGGGTCGCGGCGGTCGGGAAAGGAAACGACACGGTGCTCGTGTAGTTCGACGCCTTGGGAGGAATGGTGAAGTTCAAGTCGGCAATCGGGAAGATGATGGCCGGCTTTTCCACCCGGCCCTTCGCCAGTTGCAGCTTGATGGCGGTGAGGTCCGGACCGACCGCATGGTCGCGACCGTTGCCGTGCGAGGTGTTGTAGTGGATCTGCATGACGATCACGTCCGAGGTCGCCATGGTGATGCCCGTCCCCGCGGGATACTGGGTCGCGGACGTGCCCGGCACCCACGCCCCGTAAACCGTCCCGATGCCGCCGTCTCTGCCAGGACCGCCGAAACAGGTGTACCCGGGGCCCGGCTCGGCGGCATCGAGACGCTCGGCCTCGGCGCGCGCGACCCCGTAAAGAAGGACATGGTGAACGAGGCTTCGCTGGCCGGGAACGATGTCGTAACCGATGAGGTCGCGCTCGCCCGGCAGCTTGGGATCGATCACGAAACAGCGGTAGTCGTCGGGCCGGGCCACGCTCGGTGTGTACGGCTGCGACATCCCGACTTCGGCGTCGACCCAGGGCAACGACGGGAGTGACGTTGGGTTGGGCGGCGCCATCGCAGGATCGCCCTCGGCAGCGCCGCCGCGCGCCCAGGCCACGATGGTGGAAAGCTCGCGGTCGGAAAGACGCCGCGAGTCCTTTATCGGCTGGCACGAGTCGTCGGGCTTCCAGGGCGGCATGATCCGGGACTCCACCATGGCGGCGATCCCCGCGGCGTGCGCAGCTGCTTCGGTGTAGCTCTCGAGCGAGAAGGGCGCGATACCGCCCGTCGCGTGGCAACCCTGGCAGCGGGTCTGGACGATGGGAAGCACGTCCCGGCTCCAGTTGGGCTGCGCGAGCAAGGCGGCCGGAATTGCAAGACAGAGCGCGATGGTGAGTCGGAGCAGGGAGAGGAGCCTCATGGTGGGGATCCGGAACTATATGTGACCCCACAGGAACACTGCAGGGAACGTGTACGCAATTTGAAGGTAACGCACCGATAGACTCGGCATGTTTTGTCGAACCGGTTTCTTCTCTTCCTTGTCTTGCTTGCTGCCTTGCTTGCTGCCTCCGGCTGTTCGCGGCGTCCTCAACCGGAGCAGAAGCCCTCGATACTTCTGATCACGATCGATACGCTTCGGGCCGATCGCCTGGGCGCCTACGGCGATGCGCGGGCGCGAACACCGGTGCTCGACGGCCTCGCCCGCGCTGGAGCCGTCTTCGAACGGGCGTACACCCCCGTTCCCATCACCCTGCCGGCGCATGCGTCCATGATGACGGGCCTGCTTCCGCCCGCTCATGGCGTTCGCGGGAATGGGGGTTTTGCGCTCGCGGCGGGAGTCAGGACACTTGCGGAGGTCCTCCAGGCCTCGGGTCGCAAGACCGCGGCCTTCATCGGCGGTTTCCCCCTGGTCGCACGATTCGGCCTCAGTCGCGGTTTCGATTTCTACGACGATTCGATGTCGAAGGCTCCGGGCGTCAACTTCGACTTCGCGGAACGTCGAGCTCGGGAGGTCGTTGAATCCGCGAGGGCCTGGATGAGTGCTCACGAGGGCCCGGCCTTCGTCTGGGTTCACCTCTTTGATCCTCACGCTCCCTACGATCCGCCCGCGGAGTACCGGACCGATGATCCCTACCGTGACGAGATCGCGGCGGTGGATGTGGCGATCGGAGCTTTGCTTGAAGCGTGGGATGCGCGGCCCGGTCCGAGCGTGGTGGTGGTGACATCGGATCACGGAGAGGCCTTCGGGGAGCATGGCGAATGGAGTCACAGCCTCTTCATCTATGACACGACTCTGCGGGTTCCTCTGATTGTCCGCGGCAAGGGCTTCCTCAAGGGAAAGCGCGTCGGGGTCGCGGTCGGCCTGACCGATATCGCGGCCACCCTGGTCGAGGCCGCGGGCCCTGACACGGAGGCCCTTCCCGGGGTCAGTCTGAGCGAGGCCCTCGGGCCTCGGGCGCGGGATCGCGTCCTCTACGCCGAGACCCTCGCGCCGCGCTTCGACTTCGGCTGGAGCGACTTGCGATCCGTGCGAGAGGGCGGTTTCAAATGGATACGCGCGCCGCGCCCCGAGCTGTATGCGCTTGGAGACGACGCCCTGGAGGCGACGAACCGGGCGACGCTCGACCGCTCCCGTGCTCGGGCGCTCGATGAAGCCTTGTCGAAGCTTCTTTCCGCGACGGGGGAAACCACGACGCGGCGCGCCCACGACGCGGAAGGCGACGCGCGCCTTCGTTCACTCGGGTACATTCAGGGTCCCGGCGGGCGAGGCAGCGGAGACGATCCCAAGGACAAGGTGGAGGTGGCCCGCCGAATCGCGGAAGCCTCGGGTCCGTTCGCCGGCTGGGCGGACGCGATCGCCACCTATAGGTCCCTCATTGCGCTCGACCGCGCCAATCCGCTTCTCAACCTGCGGCTGGCCGACGCGCTCCTCCGCTCCGGCGAGGCGGCGGAGTCGCTGCCCTTCTTCGCGCGCGTCGTGAAATCCGAGCCCATCACCGCGGATCCCTACGTGGGATATGCGACCGCGCTGGCCCAGCTCAACCGCCTTGGCGAGGCACGCCGTGTGCTCGATGAGGCGGTGACGTCCGGTCTTCGAACCGGGCAAGTCAGTTACAACCTCGGCGAGATCGCGCGCGTGGAGGGTCGGGTCGATGACGCGCGCCGCGAGTACGAAGCCGCTCTTTCAGATCCCGGGACTGCGGCCCGCGCGCGGGCGCGTCTTTTGGAGATTCGATGAGTCGCTTCCTCTACCGGGCCGCGGCCTCGTCTCTCGCGGCTCTGTTGGCGGCGGGTTGCGCACCGCGCACCCCGCAGGCGCCGCCGAGTGTCCTCCTGGTCACGATCGACACTCTCCGCGCCGATCGTGTGGGTGCTTACGGCGCTCGATCCGGCCTCACCCCGGCGATGGATCGACTCGCGGAGCGCGGGTGGCTCTTCGAGGATGTGGTCGCGGCCGTACCTCTCACCCTGCCCTCACACGCCACGATCCTCTCCGGTCTCGACCCGTACCACCACGGGGTCCGTAACAACGGCACCTACGTGTTATCGCCGGCTACGCCGACCCTCGCGACCCTCCTCAAAGCCCGCGGTCATCAGACGGGCGCCTTCGTTGCGGCCGTGGTGCTGGATCGCCGGTACGGCCTCGGCCGTGGTTTCGATACGTATGACGATCGCATCATCCGGGTCGCGGAAGGCCGCAGCGTCCTCGAGTCCGAGCGGTCCTGCGATGTCGTGGTTGAGAACGCGATCGGGTGGATTCGCGTCCAGAGCGGGCCCTTTTTTGCCTGGGTTCACATCTACGAACCCCATGCGCCCTACGCTCCCCCCCCTGATCTTGCGACCGCCGGTCGAAGCGCCTATGACGCGGAAGTGGCGGCGGCCGACCGGTGCCTCGGCCGACTGGTCGATGTCGCGCAGGCCGCGCGCCCGAACCGCCTCGTCACCGCCGTCATCAGCGACCATGGCGAGGGCCTCGGTGAACACGGCGAGTCCACCCACGGTCTCTTCCTCTATCAGTCGACTCTGAAGGTTCCCATGATCATCTCGGGAGCAGGAATCGAAGCCGGGAGGAGGACCGGGGGAGTCACGCGGGCCGCGGATCTCCTGCCCACTCTGCTTGGTGTCCTCGGAATTGACGCACCGGGCAACCTCGACGGACGAAACCTTGGGAACGAAACCGCGCGACGCGAGGCCTATGCCGAAAGCGACTACGCGACGGGCTTCGGCTGGGCCCCGCTCCGGTCGTGGCGGCTTGGCAGCCTCAAGTTCGTGGACGCTCCACGGGTCGAGTTGTACGACCTGGCCGCAGATCCGGGTGAGAACACGAACCTCTCGGAGTCTCGCCCGGCCGATGTCGAGCGCCTTCGCGGGGTTCTCACGGCCGCCCTGGCGACGGAGGTGAAAGGCGCCGAGAGGCGCGCCGGAGCCGAGACCGCGGAAAGGCTGCGGTCGCTCGGTTACGTGGCGGCGGCGCCGCGGCGCGCCGAGGCGGCCACGCTCTTGAAGGATCCAAAGGACGCGATGCCGCTGCTGCGCCGGTTTGAACAGGCCATGGAGGCGGAAGGACGCGCGGATCTCGCGACCTCCGTGCTTGTCCTGGGCGAACTCGTGCAGGCGGATCCGGAGAATCTCACCTTCCATCGCTCGCTCGCCTCGGCCCTGCGCCGCGCACGCCGGGCGGATGCGGCCTTGCGGGTGCTTGAAACCGCCGAGCGACTGGCGCCCGAATCAGCCGAAGTGGCCCACGACAAGGCCCTGGTCCTCCACGAGGTGGGAAAGCGTGTTCACGCGATTGAATCAGAGAAGCGCGCTATCGTCCTCGACCCAGGCTTCGTGGAGGCCTACGCTCACCTGGCCACGCTGTATGCCGCGGAAGGCGTGCTTGATCTTGCGCGCGAGACGGTCGACACGGCGATCCGGCTCGACTCGAACCATGCCCGCGCGTGGACGAATCGGGGCAACATCGCAAGAGCGATGGGGCAGGGGGCCGAGGCCGAACGGAGTTACGCGCGGGCCCTCGAGCTTAAGCCGGACCTCGCCGAGGCCTTGAACGGCTCCGGCGTTCTCGCGGTAGAGGCGGGCCAACTCGATCGGGCGGCCGACCTCTTCACGCGGGCCCTCAAACTGGACGGGGCGCTCCACGAGGCTCGGCTGAACCTGGCGGTCGTCGAGTTTCAGCGTGGCCGGCTCGACCAGGCAATCCTGCTGGCCGACGGGACGCTCAAGGACTCCAAAGATCCCGCCCTGCGGACGAAGGCTCGGGCTTTCCTGCTGGATGTTCGGCGAGCGCGCTAGGAGGACACCGAGCCGCCCATCCTGATAGTTCGATCTTCAGGATTGCCGGTTCAACCGGTCCATTTGATTCAATGGGTTGGATTTCCGGAGGTCCTCGACGCATGATCCTTAAATTGTTAGACTTTCAGCAAATATTCGGGACGTTTTCTGTAGTGTGAGTGCCGCATTGATTTGAACTCATACTTTGCGAAACTGAATTTTCGCTGATCCGCAACGGTCCAGGACGCGTCCCATTCTTAGGAGAAACACATTGACCCATCGTTTCCGTTATCTGGCGGCGGCGCTCGCGATCGCGCTCGCCGTTGTGTCGCCCGCGTTCGCGCAGGGCACCAATGGCCTCATCGAGGGCGCCGTCCTCGACCAGCAGGGCCTGGCGCTGCCCGGCGTCGTCGTCACCGCTACAAACACCAGCAACGGCTTTGCGCGTTCCGCAACCACCGACGCCGCCGGAACCTATCGCATCCCCGGCTTGCCGGTTGGCGTCTATGACGTGAAGGCCGCGCTTAGCGGCTTCGCGGCTCAGGCGCGCAAGGCGAACGTCAACGTCGAGTCGACCACCGTCGTTCCGTTCCGGATGTCCGTAGCCGGGCAGACTGAAGTCGTCGAGGTCACGGCCGAAGCGCCGCTCATCGACTCCAAGGATTCGGGGGTCGGCGAAGTCATCACCGCCGTCCAGATCGAGAACCTCCCCCTGAACGGCCGGCAGTTTGGCAACCTCGCGGCCCTTGTCCCCGGCGTCAGCCTCGGCTACCACACCGACCCCACCAAGAGCACTCAGTTTGCTCCTCAGGTGGCGGGTGGCGGCGGACGCAACATCAACTACCTCATTGACGGCGGCGACAACAACGACGACACCGTCGGCGGCCTCGTGCAGAACTTCCCGCTCGACTCGATCGGCGAGTTCAAGTTCGAGACCCAGCGTTTCCGCGCCGACACCGGCCGCGCCAACGGCGGCACCATCAAGGTGGTCACCAAGAGCGGCACCAACGACTTCAAGGGCTCCCTCTTTGAGTACTTCCGCGACAAGAGCATGAACTCCATCACCAATACCGAGAAGCTGAACAACCGACCCAAGGGCAATTATCGCAAGCACCAGTTTGGCGGCAGCCTCGGCGGCCCTATTGTCAAGGACAAGACCCATTTCTTCGTTTCGGTCGAGCGCGTTAAGCAAGACACCACTCAGTCGGTCAGCACGAAGGGGTTGTTCCCGGACAAGGACGGCGTCTTCAATGTGCCCTTCACCGAGAACCTCGCGGTGGCGAAGATCAACCACCAGTTGAACTCCAACAACTACCTCTCGGTTCGGTACGGCTACAACAAGAATGAGCAGCCGTATGGCGCGGGTCCGAGCACGCCTCCCGAGGGTTGGGGAGTCAGCACGAACAAGTTCCACTCCGCCAACGTCAATCTCAATAGCGCGCTGTCCGGCGGCCGTTTGAATGAGTTCGTGTATCAGTATTCGTACTTCCTGAACTTCATCTCTGCGAACTCGGCCCTTCCATACGAGAGCTTCCCGAACGGAGTGACGGTCGGACAGAGCGTGAACACGCCTCAGACTACGGAACAGCACAAACACCAGTTCCGCGACGACTTCACGTGGACGATGGGCAAGCACGACCTCCGCGTCGGAGCAAGCTTCATCTATGAGCCGACGCTCGACATCACTTTCTCGACCGGCCAGGTGAACCAGTACACGCGCCTCACCGACTCCCGCACGTCGCCCATCTCCGGGATCTCCCGGAACGGATCCATCGGCAGCGGCCCGGGCGGCAGCGTTGGCCGGATTCCCAACAATCAGTACGCCTTCTACGTACAGGACGGCTGGCGGATGAACGACAAGCTGACCGTGGACCTCGGCGTTCGATATGACCTCGTCACCGGCTTTGCCTTCGACCAGAGCAAAAACATCATCTTCGCGGAGCTGCAGGCGGCGGCGAAGGCCGGCGTCTTTAAGAACAGCGGCTTCCCCTGTCCCTGCATCGGCTTCGAAGACTTCGGCAAGGAGGCCAAGGAGGACAAGAACAACATCGCGCCCCGCGTTGGCTTCACGTACGACAGCAAGGCAGATGGCACCATGGTGTTCCGCGGCGGCGTGGGCCGGTACTATGACTTCGCCTACACCAACGCGAATATTCTTTTCGCGGTCATCGGCGCCCAGTCTTCCTTTGGAGGGGTCTACGCCCACAGCAACACCCTGGGCATCCGTAATGCGGACGGGAGCTTCTTCCAGATCGGTCAGCCGCTTCCCCCGAACCAACTTGTCAACGCCTCCGCACCCCTTCCAAGCCACGCGGCGACACCGCTGGTGAAGCAGCCCTATACCGACCAGGCGAACTTCGGCTTCTCCAAGGCTCTCGGCAAGGATTACGCGGTTGAAGTGGACGGTGTTTATGCCCATGCCCAGGACCTCGGCACGCGCGTCGCCGCGAACGTACGCATCAACGGCGGCGCCCGTCGTCTGTCCACGTTCCTGCCCACGTCGGGTGCGGCCAGCTTCCGCATCGACATCATGGAAGGCGAGAGTTACTACAAGGGCGTCAACGTGGCCTTCAAGAAGCGGTCCGGCGGCAACTTGAGCTTCACCGCCTGGTATTCGCTGTCCAGTTCGAAGTCGAACGCGAGCCTCCGGGCGACCGACGAGTTCGGCGAGTTCAACTCGCTTAACGCGTTCGATCCCTTCAACGAGTCGCAGATGGCTCCGACGCGTACCGATGCCCGTCATCGTGTGACGATCAACGGCACGTGGAATGCTCCGGGCGGATTTCGCTTGTCCCCGGTCTTCCGCTACAAGTCGAAGACGCCGTACAACGTTGTAGCCGGGACGGACGTGAACCGCGACGGCACAAACTTCGATCTGCCCGCAGGCGTCACCACGCTCAACTCTGCGCGCGGCGCCGACTTCAAGCAGTTCGATCTCCGGCTCGCCCGTCACGTCACCCTCAAGAAGGACATGAGGGTCGAGCTGATCGCCGAAGGGTTCAACATCACAAACGCGAAGAACCCGGCGGGCTTCATCGGAAGTCAGGCGTCCACCTCCTTCGGCAAGCCCAACCGCTATGCCGGCGACTTCCAGGCCGGCGAGCAGCGTCTGTTCCAGCTCGGCCTTCGGTTCGAGTTCTAATTGAGTCCAAGGGGGTCCAGACACGGACCCGGCCCCCCTTGGAACCCCCGGGCCTTCGCGCGGCGAGATTTTCTTGACGTTCTGGTCGCCTGAGTGAATCAGGCGACCAGAAGCAGGAGTCGCCTCGCTTGGCCCCGGTCTTTTTTAGTCCAAGGGGGTCCAGACACGGACCCGGCCCCCCTTGGAACCTCCGGGCCTTCGCGCGGCGAGCCTCTTGTGACGTGCGAGTCGCCTGAAATGAATCAGGCGACTCGTGGCAGGAGTCGCCTCGCTTGGCCCCGGTCTTTTTTAGTCCAAGGGGGTCCAGACACGGACCCGGCCCCCCTTGGAACCCCCGGGCCTTCGCGCGGCGAGATTTTCTTGACGTTCTGGTCGCCTGAGTGAATCAGGCGACTCGTGGCTGGAGTTATTGCGCTCGGCCCTTCCTTACTTGAGAGGGACCGCGGTCGCGAGCAGGGTGTGCGACATGAATGTGGGTAGGGTCAAGCGGCCCGACGCTCCCAGTACTGCTCCCAGCGACCGCTCACGGCGCAACAGCGGAGGGCGATGATGGCGTTGGCGCCGCGGACGGTCCATTGCATGCCGGACTGCTTGAGCCTGCTCCCGGCGATGGTCTTGCAACCCGCCTCGATGACACCGGATCCGACAAAGAGCCCCAAGGTTCGGAAATGACGGTACCGCATCC
>Ga0163147_10002212_pt1 | contig 28085 bp, 15 predicted proteins | sample OliLakLV19MP6G1_FD_148597 | JGI IMG/M metagenome (GOLD analysis project Ga0163147, IMG submission 148597) | Freshwater microbial mat bacterial communities from Lake Vanda, McMurdo Dry Valleys, Antarctica- Oligotrophic Lake LV.19.MP6.G1 | ecosystem: Environmental > Aquatic > Freshwater > Lake >...
GTTTACTAAGTTAATAATGTATATGTCATCCTCTATTCTTTGTTTAGATGGTTTAGAGGTTTAGGTGCCAATCTAATTAATTAATAAACAACTATCCTTTTATGCACTGCTGGTAAGTAAAAACAAAAGCCACTGACTGGCAGTGGCTTTTTACTGAGGAAATTTTATTTAATTTATTCATCTGCCTTTTTACATTCGCCGGCAATGTTGTGAAAAATTTCATGAGCCTCGGTAATCTCATGCGTTAAATCTTTATCACCCATTTTGGCATCTACATATTTTTTGATACTGGCGCATTGCTTCACCAGTTTCTTTAATGCTGCGGTTGTTTCTGTTGGCTTGTAATTGGAGGGTATTGCAGATGCCTGCCAGTTTTTGGCTGCATTGTAAAGGCTATCTGCTTTTTCTCTTAATGGTTGCAGGTTTCCCTCTTCGGCAGGGTGAAAAGTGGCTGCCATATAGGAGTGAAATGTTTTCATCTCCGGCCACGCAGCAGTTTTTGTTTGGGCAATACCAATTACTGGAAACAGTGCCATTGTTAGTATGGCTAATTGAAATACTTTTTTCATGGTAGTAATATTTTGTGCAAAAATAGCAGAATATGATTATGAATGTTTAGTTAGCGTAAAAAATAAAGCGTAGCTACAATTTTATATCACCTGTTTTTAAGGTAAGCTTTTTGAATCTATTTTGCTTTTATTCAAAAGATAATTAAGCTTGAACAGCCCCAAATTTTACCTCTTTCAAAAATTATACTATCTTCCAAGCATGGTTACAAAAACTAACAAACTCAATCTATTTTCTTTTACCATGATTGTGGTAGGCCTTGTTATTGGGATGGGCATTTTTAGGACTGCAGCCACTAGTGCCAAAGATGCAATTGCACCTTCAGTTTATTTCAGTGCCTGGATTGTTGGTGGCATCGTAGCATTGTGTGGAGCATTGACCTATGCAGAAATTGGCAGCCGCTATCCCGTTACCGGTGGCTATTACAAAATATTTGCAAAAGCATATCACCCCAGTATTGCTTTTGCCATCAATTGTTTAATATTGGTTAGCAATGCCGCCAGCCTTAGCGGTGTGGCCCTCATTGGCAGCGGCTATTTATTAAAATTATTTCCCGGTACCTGGACGGATATTGACAAAGCCCTGGTAAGCTGCGTAGCCATTATCGTATTTTACATCATCAATTTAAAGGGGCTCAAAATGAGTTCCCGGGTACAAAATATTTTGATGATTATAAAAATCACTATGGTAGTGGTGTTAATTGCTGCATTGTTTTTTCCTCAACATTATGCGGTACAAACAACCAGTCAGCTTATCGCCCCCCAATCAACCGGTTTCCCCGATTGGATCAAAAGCCTTGGCGTAAGCCTTATTGCAGTTTCATTTACTTATGGTGGTTACCAGCAAACTATCAACTTTGGCAATGAAGTGGACCGGCCGGCGAAAACAATCCCCAAAGGAATTTTTATCGGCATTTTTATTATCATCATTTTATATCTCCTGGTAAACCTGAGTTATTACAAGTTGGTAGGCTTTCAGCAAATGAAAGGCGAAAAAGAAATAGCCTATGTGGTGATTGATAAAATCTTTGGGTCAACAGGTGCCAGTATTTTTTCTGTATTTCTTTTTTTGGGCGTGCTCTCTTATGTAAATGGTCTGCTAATGAGTAACCCGAGGGTAATGTATGCCATGGGCGATGACAATAGCCTGCCAAAAGTATTTGCCAAACGCAATGAAAAAACTGGTGTGTTTCCCTTTTCTCTTACCGTATTTGCTGCTATGTGCCTGGTCATCTTATTTTTTTCCCAGCAGTTTGAAAAGATATTAACCTTCACCATTTTCCTTGATTGTTTTGGTATGGTGTTGAGCAGTGCTACCATTTTCTGGTTTCGTAAAAAAACAAAACACCTGGATGATACCGGCATTTATAAAATGAAATTATTTCCATTGTTACCGTTGATATTTATGGCGGCTTATTTATTTGTTGGGGTGAGCATTAGCATTGCAGACCCTGCAGCTGCACTGATTGGTATTGCAGTTTTAGCAGTTTTTATGCTGATGTATTTTATTGTAAAAAGAAAAAGGTTGTAAAAAAATATTACATTTAGGTAATCAAATACATTTTTTATGACAAGGGAATTGATAAAAACTAAAATTGATTTGCTGCCACCAGACAAAGTAACTATTGTGGGGGAATACATAGATTTTGTCCTGCATAAAATAAGTGAAGAAATCATTACCGAAAAATTAGTGAAGTGGCAGGCAGAAAGTGGCACTTTTGATTTCCTCAATGATGAGCCAGACTTATACAGTGATAAAAATTTAATAGAAAAATATTAATGAAGAAAGGTGATATACTTTCAGTAACGCAAGAAGATGCTATACTTGCTTTCATTACCTCAAAACTTTCCTTTAAGCATACCGGTGATATTGCTATAAAGCAATCCTTAATAAATAACCTCAAAACCGATTCGCTTATCATTGTCAGAAAATTATTTACGGGAAATAAAAAATTAATAAAGGGAAAGATTGGTGAACCTGACAAAGCGTATTATACCGGTATTAATAAATCAATCAGCACTTTACTCAGTCTCTAATGGAGCTCTCTTAAATCATCAACAAATTTGCAACTAAAAAGTAGTATTTCGAGGATTCATAAACCCCATCCGCAAAATATAATAAAAGCTTATGCTCTTGAATATATTATTGATGAATTAAAAGGACAAAATAAATTATGACGAAAAATATTATTGAATATAAAGAATTTATTGGCTCTGTAAATTACAGTAATACAGACGAATGTTTTTATGGAAAGATTGAAGGTATTGATGACCTTGTAACTTTTGAAGGCAGTTCTGTAAAAGAATTAAAAAAAGCATTTCAGCAAGCTGTAAATGATTATATAGCCCTTTGTGTAGAGGCCGGCAAAGAGCCTTACAAATCGGTTAAAGGGTCTTTTAATATACGTATTGAACCAAAGTTGCATTACCATGCTATTTATACAGCCTTAAAAAACGGGATGTCATTAAATCAATTTGTAGCCGAAGCGATTAAAAACAATATTGATAAAAAAGTACTCAACCATTCTTAATGGACATCTCCTACATCATCAATGAACTGGCAGAAGACAGAGAAAATTATTTTAATGCAGTAGCTCCTCCTATCATACAAAGCAGCAATTTTGTGTTTAATAAGGTGGATGATATGCGGAAGGCATTTGCAGATGAATACTCCACTTACCTGTACAGCCGTGGCCGCAACCCAACTGTTGATATACTCCGAAAAAAATTAGCTGCATTGGATGCTGCAGAAGATTGCCTTGTGTTCAACAGCGGCGCTGCTGCCATCTTTGCGGCGGTGCTGGCCAATGTAAAAACAGGCGATCATATTGTTTCAGTTAACAAACCTTATACCTGGGCACAAAAAATGTTCAATGATATTTTGCCAAGGTTTGGTATCACCACATCATACATTGATGGCCGGGATATTGAAAATTTTGAACGAGCTATTTTGCCCAACACTACAGTTATTTATTTGGAGAGTCCTAACAGCTGGGACTTTGCTTTACAGGATTTAAAAGCAGTTGCAGAACTGGCAAAAGCAGAGGGAATCATCACCATCTGCGACAACAGTTATTGCACACCCATTTACCAGCGGCCCATTGAATATGGAATTGACTTAACATTGCAATCTGCCACTAAATATATTGGCGGCCACAGTGATACAGTTGCTGGTGTTTTAAGCGGCAGCGGTAAAATGATTGAACGGATTTTCAACAGCGAATACATGAATATCGGCAGCGGTATTTCGCCTTTCAATGCATGGTTGCTGATACGTGGTTTGCGTACGTTGCCCATGCGCTTAACGCATATCACACAATCAACTGCTACCATTATCAAATACCTGAAACAGCATCCGTTGGTAGAAGAAGTATTGTTTCCTTTTGATGAAAGTTTCCCTCAATACACATTGGCAAAACAGCAAATGCAAGGCGCCTGCGGCCTGCTGAGTTTTTGTATTAAAGTAACTACCATCCTACAAATAGAAAAATTTTGCGAAAGCCTGCAGCGCTTTTTAATGGCGGTAAGCTGGGGTGGTCATGAGAGTTTGATCATTCCCAAATGCGCCGGCATTAAACCCGAAGATTTTGATGCTGCTAATATAGATCACCGCAGGTTACGGTTGTATGTAGGATTGGAAGATGCGGATTATTTAATAAGGGATTTGGAACAGGCGTTTGGAAAGATGGAATAATGGAAGGCGTACGAAGTTTTAAAAACTTCGTACTTCCATAGATATTTTTATTATACAATTCCCATCAATCCATTTATTTCATCACCTCCACCGGAAAATCGTTGCCAACGCCATAACTGGCTGGCAACTGTGCAGAACCGTTATACTTTTTCATCAGCAATGGAACCTGCACCTGCAAAAAGCTTTTTAATCCGTTTACCGTTATCATTTTATTAGCAGCGGCTTCGCCTTTTAATGCTTGCAATAAAACATAAGTAAACACGCCATGCCCCAATGATGAAAATTCATTGGCGTATTGCATGGCACCACTCGCTGCCATCCAGTGCGTACCTGTGCTGCGGGAAACTACGGCTATCGACTTTTGCTGGTCGCCATCATTGCTTAATAATTTTTCAAATGCACCGGCGCTTTGGCAGGCATCCAGAATAAACAATTGCTTTTGGGCCTGTATGTCTACGGCATACTGCTGAAGTAACTTCGAAGCAATGCCTTTTTGTTCCAGTTCGGTTTGTACATTCTTTAAATCGCTAACATCGGTAGGTACTAAATAAAATTCTTTGTCTTTGCCAATTACACCATGCCCAGCGTAATAAAAAATAAACACATCCTGCGCTTTGGCATTTTGCTGCACTTTTTTAAAGGCATTGGTAATGCCTGCTTTATCGGCCGTATTGTTGGTTACAAAATAAGTTTTAATATTACCCAATATTGTCTTGGCATCCTTCTCTACTTCTTCTTTAAACGACGTGGCATCTGCCATAGCATAATTGAGGCTCATGGTTTTATTTTGGTACTCATTTATGCCCACCACAATTAAATGCAGGGTGGCATCTTTATTTACTGCTGAAACAACAGCTGCATTATTATTAACAGGTTTTACTACTACCGGAGCGTTGTTAGCCGCTACGTTATAGTTTACTACAATTTCATCGCCATCACTTTCGGTGCGTTGACTGTTGAGTGCAATGGCCCTGAAATTATTATTGCCCGGCAATAAGTTAATGGTATATTTTTTACGCTCTGTGCCATCTGCATCGGTTACAAAAAGCCCACGGGTAGCCAGGTTTACCACTTTGCCATTGTGGAATAAACGGATCTCATCTACCTTGTCTTCTTCGGCGGTTGCATCCACTGTTATTTCTGCAAGGCCTGTTGTGTTTGTATAGGTTGCGATATCATCTTCTACTTCTAAATTCCGTTGCTTTTCAGCATACAGAATTTTGGTTTTTGGTTTGGGTTTTAAATCAATTTCCGGTAGAGGATCAAATTTTTCTCCGGCTATTAAACGCAGGTAAAGGTTTGGGGTATAATATTTTTCATACACTTTATCTATACTAATTACTTCCCTTTGCTTTAAGTAATATAGTTTCTCCATACCTTTTTCAGTTCCATCAAACCTTCCATCTACGCCAACAAAAACCCAGTCTTTTGAATTTTCGAATGTATATAGTGAACCATAATATTTTCCTGTGATGGCGCTATAAATATTGATGGAGTTATCAGCGTTTATGGTGTAAAGGATGCTGTCATTCTGAGTAAATTCAAATTGCTTTACAGTGGAAGTAATATGATCCAGTTTAATTTTATTCGGCCCATACACTGTTTTTACAACAGATTCATTTTCGTCTTCGTAACTAACAAAAATATTTTCTAAGGATTGGTCGCCAAATATTTTGACATTGTATTTATTATCAAACATGGTTCCATCAATAATTTTCTCTTCTTTTACCGAGCCGTTTGCTAAATTAAAATCGTACATATATTCACTGGCCAACACTCTTACCACGTCATTTTTAAGGCGTTTCACCTGTATCAAATTAAATGGCCTGTAGGTGTTGCCAATGTTTTGAAAAGTTTGCTTATTGATATTATTTTTCAGCGTTAATGAATCGAAGGCGAATGGCTGCTTTGCCAAAATTTTACCGCTCTTGATATCTATCAAATTTACTGAGCCTTTAAAATCATTTTCAGCAGATACCAGTATTTCACTTTCCTTATCAATGATGAGTTGCTTTACAGCATATGGCCGATTGTTAGCAGTTCCTCCAAGGCTTTCCCATTTTTCGTTTGTTATTACAGGAGAAGTGAATATTTTTTGAGCCTGTTTTGTTTCAAGGCTATATCGGAATAAGTTGTAGTTATATTCATCCCTATTTTTCAATTCAAAACTCCCTGCGGAATAGTAGACTATATTAGGGGTAGTTAACGTAAAAATTCTAGGCAGTTTCGAAAAATCACTTGACCCGTATTCAGATACCTCAAAGTCTTTTAAAACTAACGGCAAATTTTTCTTACTCTTTTTATCGTAGATAACCAGCTTTAGAATATCAGAATTGAATTGATTGTATTGTAAGAGGAAACTATCTTTTGTTAATTTAACTGGCAGAATAGTACTGAATGGTTTTGAAGGAAAAGTATCAAGTACCCGTAAAGCTGCATTGCTTAAATCAATAGCATAATTGGCATTGAAGTTATAATGAGTAGCATAAGGGTCACCGGGATCAATTGCAGGTGATGTCCCATTAAAGCTCAGCATATTTCCCTCCCGGTAAAAGGAGAATTTATTTATGTTTGGTAAACTCCTGGCAACTATTTTTTTTTCTCCATTATCCAAATTTGCTGTGTATAGATTTTGATTAAGGTCTGCGTAAATAATGGTGTTACTCTTTTTACACAAGGCAGCAACACTCATTTCGTCGCTGGCGTTGTTGATCTTCTTTTTCTCAATCTTGTATCCTTGAGAAAAAACGACTACTTCCTGTTTACCACCAAATCTTGACGACTTTGTACTATACAACACATTTTCCGCATTAAAACTTTGCTGGAAATTAATTTCGGCATAAGAAGGAAAGAACGCAAACTCTTTGTTCTCAAATATGTCCCAGGTAACCCAACCTAGCTTACCATTTCTATGTTGTTGAAAATAAAATAAACCAGGCTCCGCCAGCACCTCAAAAAAGTTTTCATTAAAAGCCTTTCCATTATTCTGAAATTTCTTTTTCGCCTCTTCAGAAATTTGATAGGTATCAAATTCCTTTTTATTATCAAGGTCTAAAACCTGGTAGCCATTTTTATTAAAATTTAAAACCTGGCTATTTTTCAATGGAAAAAAATAATTATTGTAAACACCCCAATCATTGAACTCTTTAAAATGCCAATAATCATTTACAAAACCGCTTGCAATATTTACTGACTGCACCATTCTTCCATCTGGTGTGTTGCTGCCATTTAATAAAGGTCCTACGGCAAGATGATAAATAATTTTTGAGTCTTTAGAAAAAGAAAGCCTGGAATTTACTTTGTGGATTGTACGTATCAGTTTCCCTGAGAGCGTTGAATAGATTTGTAAGGTGTTTTTTTCTGTTGTATAGGCAAGGATATTGCCATCAGGCGAGATGGTTAGATTTTTATAATTTTCTACTTTATCTCCATAGCTTGTTTCCAACGATTTATTGGCAACATGGAAAGTAAACAATTGTTTCATTGTTTTAAAATCCCACATAATAATTTTCCATTTGTCGCCGGTATAAAAGTATTTACCCTGTTGATCTATCACAATGCGTAAAATTTTTTCATTGTGTGAAGTAGGTATGATGATAGGCGAATTTTGTGCAAACCCGGCAACTTTGCATGTAACCAGAAAAAGAAAGGAGATAATAAATTTTGAAAACATATAAAATTATTTGATAAAAAACATTGTCAACCTGGTAAAAATGAATGACCTGATGAATAGACGGTAGCAACTTCATTTTTCTCTACTCATTTTTTTGCATTGCAATCAGGCTTTTGTTTTGCATTAAATATTACCGTAACAATCAACTTAAAAGAAGTTTTTGATGTAATCAATAGCTAAGCTATTTTACAATCTCCACCGGAAAATCATTACCAAAACCATAACTCGCCGGGTACTGTGCAGCACCATTGTACTTTTTCATCAGCAATGGCACCTGCACCTGTAAAAAGTTTTTTAAACCATTTACCGTAATCATTTTATTAGCAGCAGCTTCGCCCTTTAATGCCTGTAATAAAACATAGGTAAATGCACCATGCCCCAACGATGAAAACTCATTGGCGTATTGCATGGCACCACTCGCCGCCATCCAATGTGTACCCGTGCTACGGGAAACAACCGCTATGGACTTTTGCTGATCGCCATCGTTGCTTAACAATTTTTCAAATGCGCCAGCGCTTTGGCAGGCATCTAAAATAAACAACTGCTTTTGCGCCTGTATATCTATGGCATATTGCTGAAGTAATTTCGAAGCAATGCCTTTTTGTTCCAGTTCGGTTTGTACATTTTTTAAATCGCTTACATCGGTAGGTACTAAATAAAATTCTTTGTCTTTACCAATTACTCCGTGACCGGCATAATAAAAAATAAATACATCCTGTGCTTTGGCATTTAGCTGTACTTGTTTAAAGGCATTGGTAATGCCTGCTTTATCTGCAGTGTTATTGGTAACAAAATATGTTTTGATGTTGCCCAATATTGTTTTGGCATCTTTCTCTACTTCCTCTTTAAATGACGTGGCATCTGCCATAGCATAATTAAGGCTCATGGCTTTATTCTGGTACTCATTGATGCCTACCACAATTAAATGCAAGGTGGCGTCTTTATTTACTGTTGAAATAATTGTTGTGCCATTATTGACAGGTTTTACTGTGACGGGGGCGTTGTTGTTAGCGGTTTCGCTATAGTTGACTACTATTTCATCGGGATCACTTTCTGTACGTTGGCTGTTTAATGCAATGGCTCTAAAATTATTACTACCAGGCAAAAGGTTGATTGTATATTTTTTACTTTCGCTGCCATCATTATCGGTTACAAAAAGCCCACGGGTAGCAAGGTTTACAACTTTACCATTGTGGAATAAACGTATTTCATCTACCTTATCTTCTGGTGCAGTTGCAACTATATTGATCTCTGCCACACCAGTAGTATTGGAATAACTTTGTAAGTCGTCTTCTACCTCTAAATTACGCTGTTTTTCAGCATAAAGTATTTTGCTTGAGGGCTTGGGTTTTATATTAATTTCAGGAATTGGCTCAAATGACTCTCCACTAGTTAAGCGAACAAAAAGGTTAGGCGTATAATATTTTTCGTATAATTTATCAAGGTTAATGGTTTCTCTTCCATTTAAATAATACAACTTTTTCATTCCATTGTCTGTGCCATCAAATCTTCCATCAGCTCCCACAAAAACCCAATCTGTAGAGTTTTCAAAAACATATAACGTACCGTAAAATTTTCCTGTAATGGCATTGTAAGCATTCATTGTTTTATCGGCATTGATAGTGTACAAAATGCTATCGTTTTGGGTAAACGAAATATTACTTACAGGAGAAGTAATATGATCCAATTTGAATTTATTAGGGCCATGTATTGATTTTACTACAGTTTCATTCTCATCATCATAGGTTAAAATAACACTCGATAATTTATTGTTTCCAAAAACATTTACATTTCTCTTTCTATCAAGCATACCTTCCTCTATCAGTTTTTTTTCTTTTACCAACCCATCTGCCAAATTAAATTCATATAAAGTTTCAGCACCCAAAACCCTCACTACATTCTTATCAATTTGTTTTACTTGTTTTATAACAAACGGAAGTCGATCATAAAACATATTAAAGTCTGTATTCTTATTTTTATAATTAGCCGGGTCGTATGCAAATGGATGTGTAGCAATTATTTTATTAGTTTTTATATCAATAATTTTTATAGAACCTTTGGCAACATTTTCAGCAGATGCCAAAATTTCATTTTCTTTATCAATAATAAGTTGCTGCCTAGCACTGGGCTTATCTTTTCTTCGTCCCCCGTTACCCTCCCATTCATCATCCTGCAAATATGTAGTGCTAAATATTTTATCGGTTTTTTTTGTAAGCAAATTATATTTATAAAGATTGTAAGTAAGTGAGTTGGTTTCTTTTGCCCGATATTCTGAATTAGTGTAGTAGGCAATCCCCGGAGTACTTAAAGTAAAAAAATCCGGCAATCCTAAAAAATTCCTGTATTTGGTATCATTCATAAAGCCAAAATCCTTTACTACAAACGGTGTGGATTTTTTATTTTTTTTGTCATAAATAAAATAGTTGCCATCCTCAATTTTTGTTATCATCGAGTTATAGCATAATAAAAAACTATCCTTACTAAGTCTGAGGGATGATACTACTTTTGCGGGAATTGTGGGCATAGTATCAAGGCCATACAAGGCAGCACGGCTAAGATCAATAATATAATCAGATCTATAATTTTCATATCTGCCTAAATGAATATTATCTGAAACAGTAGTCGAACCATTAAAACTTAGCAAATTTCCATCTCTGTAAAAAAAAGAAAAGTTTATTTCAGGCAATCCTCTTTCGGCAGTTTCTTTCTCAGCATTTTCAATATTTGATTTATAAATTTTATTATTATTATCTACACATAAAACAATATTATTTTTTTTGCCCAAAGCTGCCATATAAATTTCATCACTACCATTTAATAGTTTTTTCTTTTCAATTTTATAATCTCTTGAGTATATCACCAACTCTTGTTTTTTGTTAGGGCCTCCTTCATCGGTAAGGTAAACTAGCCGATCCGGGTTAAAATTTCCTTGATTATGAAACCTAGGATTATCCGGAACAAAAGCAAACTCTTTATTGGCGTATATATCCCATGTAAAAGTGCCGATTTTCTTATTCTTATGATGATCAAAAACAAATAAGCCCGACTCAGGATACACCCTAAACTCATGTATATTAAAAACTGTATCAGATTCAAAAAAGCCTTTTCTTGTTGCTATTGGTATTTGCTCATTAGCAATCTCTTTTTTATTCTCAATATCTAAAACTTGGTAACCTTTTTCGTTAAAATTTATTACCCTGCTGCCAGCTAAAGGAAAAAAATAATTTTTTTTATCATACCATTCTATTTCATTCATCAATTGCCAGTGATCATTAATTATACCACTTGCAATATTTATAGATCGCACCATCCACCCTTTGGCAACATTACCATTTTTTACTTCGGATGCAATTACCATGTAATAGATAGTTTTTAAATCTTTAGAAAAAATGATCTTTGAATTTATATTAGGTATTGCCCGCAAAAGTTTTCCCGTAACAGTAGAAAATATTTTTAAGGAATCCTTAGCCGTTGTGAAAGCAATAATTTTTCCATCAGAAGAAATAGTAAGGTCTCTTAAATTTCTTACTTTGCTGTCAAATCCGCTTTCGGTTAACTTGTTGGCAATTCTAAAAGTATATAATTGCCTCATGGTTTTAAAATCCCACATAATAACTTTAAAATCATCGGCAGTATAAAAATATTTATCATTTGGGTCTATAGCTATTTTATAAATTTTTTCGTTGTGCGATGTTGGAACCACCATTGTAAGCCCTTGGGCCAGAGAGTTAACCTGAAAACAGATTACTAATAAAATGAAAGCAACTATTTTTGAAGACATGACAAAGACTTTAAGAGGTATTTAATTAAAAACTAAAATCAGTTAACAGAAAAGAATTCTTACACTAAAAAATACTTACTTATTTCAACATTTCCACAGGAAAATCATTCCCAAAACCATAACTCGCCGGGTACTGGTTATTGCTGCCATATTTTTTTACCAGCTCGGGCACCTGTATCTGTAAAAAAATTTTCATCCCGTTTACGGTAATCATTTTATTTGCTGCTGCCTGTCCTTTTAAAGCCTGCAATAAAACGTATGTAAAAGCACCATGGCCAAGTTGCCCGAATTCCTTAGCTGTTTCACTGCTTCCACTGGCGGCCATCCAGTGTGTGCCGGTGCTGCGGGCTACCACTGCCAGGCTTTTTTGCTGCTCACCATCATGCCGTAGCATGGCATCAAAAGCTCCGGCGCTCTGGCAGGCATCTAAAATAAACAACTGCTTTTGTGCCTGTATATCTATGGCAAATTGTTGTAGTTCTTTGGCAGCCACTCCGTTTTTCAACAGGCTTTCTCCGCCATCGGTAACATTTGCAGACACTAAATAAAACTCTTTATTTACCGGATTTATATAACCATGGCCTGCAAAATAAAAAACAAAAACATCTTGCGGATTTGCATCTTTTTTTATTTCGTTAAATGCATTGATGATACCGGCCTTATCTGCCTTTGCATCGGTAATAAAATAAGTTTTTATATTGGCAAGCACACTCTTTGAATCTTTCTCTATTTCCTCTTTAAAAGCAGTGGCATCAGGCAGTGCATAAGTAAGTGGATTTATTTTATTGGTGTAAGCATTAATGCCAACCACCATCAGGTACATGGTTGCAGTTTTATCAACTGTGGATATGGTTACCACATTATTATTATTTGGTACCCCTTTCGCTGCAGGTTGATTACCATTAGCGGCAGCATAGGCCACCACAATTTCATCTGCTTCACTTTCGGTTCGCTGGCTGTTTAAGGCAATGGCTCTGAAGTTATTATTGCCGGGCAACAGTTTGATAGTATATTTTTTACTGTCGCTACCATCATTATCGGTTACAAAAAGCCCACGGGTAGCAAGGTTTACCACTTTGCCGTTATGAAACAAACGTATCTCATCTACCTTATCTTCGGGTGCAGTTGCATTGATGGTTATTTCGGCACTGCCTGTTGTGTTTTTATAGGTTGTAATATCATCGCCCACTTCCAGATTACGCTTCGTTTCGGCATACATAATTTTGGTTTTGGGCTTTGGTTTGATATCCATTTCAGGTATTGGCTCAAATAACTCTCCTGCCAATATCCTTGGTAATAATTTAGGCGTGTAAAATTTTTCGTATACATATTTCAGTGGGATAATTTCCAGCCCTTTTTGATAATAAATATTTTGCTGAAAGCCCGGCGATGCATCAAACTTCCCATCGGGGGTAACAACGGCCCACTCACCAGTTGCGGCGTTTGAATACATAGTTGCCAATAGTTTTTTTTGCTTACTGTCCCATACGGTGATGGTGTTATCGGTAGCACTGCAAAAAAGGTATTTACTATCATTTACATAATTAATGCCACGTACATAGCCACTAGTTGGCTTGATGGGCTCACCTTCATATTTTTGGGTAATAAGATCATAGTAATAAACATTTCCCTTAAAAGTAGCGATATATAAATACCTGTCATCACTACTAAAGTTTACCGTAGTTGCATTGCTACCGTCTGGCATGGTTTTACCTATAAGGATGCTTCTTTTAGACGGCAGTTCAAAAACTTCGATAACCGAATTGTTTTGTGCATACAAATATTTATCATGTGGAGAAAAGAGTAAGTACTCTGGAGTGTATGGGAGATTGCTTGTTTTTATTTCGTCTTTCAAATCACCTGTAACAAAATTGTATAAATGAATTTTTCCTCCACCATCCTCCGCATCTGTACTTTTTGCGGTAGCGAGCGTTGATGAATACTGGCTTACTGCAAGACCTCCAGAATACTTATCGCACATTTTTTGCCACAGCATTTTACCTGTTTTAGTATCATACACAGTAAACCCATTATTGCAACCGTCTGATGAAGTGGAATAAACCGACGCTACCAAATAACTTCCATCTTTATCAGCCTTTATAATAGCAGGTCTCTGGGGATATTTTATGCCCGGATAGGTACGCTTTTCTTCTCCTTTAGCGTTTATTTCTCTAAGGTTTTCATTATTGCCTCCGTATAAAAAAATGCGATCTTGTTTTGCGGCTACAAAATTCTTAACGTAAAAATCTTTAAACTGTATTGGTTTTTGCATAAATCCATTTCCAAGGTCCCAGGTAATGCCATAACTGTCATCTGTTTTTGCCATCAGCTTATTATTGTCTGCATCAATAAAAAGTTCATTTATTTCACGGCTGCTGGCACCTTCAAAACGCTTTTCTGTATTGCCATTGGTTGCGTTTGCAAGTAACATGGTTTTAGAATACCCTCCGCCATACAATAATTTTTTACCATCGTCCGAAAAATGTACATGCGGCCCTTTTGCAAGATCATTCATTGTAAGGCCATGATCAATCTCCCATATTTTTTTTCCTGTGAGCGTCTCCATCATCGTTAGTTTTTTATCAGATAAAACCACAAACGATTTTCCATCGGTACTTAAAGTGGCACCATACAATTGGGTGGTGCCTGCATAAGTTCTTATAATTTTGCCAGTTTGTACCTCTGCAATTTTTACTGCTTTTTTATCTGCTGCCAACACCAATTTAGCATCTGCAGAAAATGCTATATCTAAACCGTACTCCGTTAAACCATGCGGTATTCTTTTTTCTTCATTTCCTGTATTTGCATCGTAAATTATTATATTCCCCAACTGGTATCCCTGGTAGGCGGCAACTTTGTTGGCAACTGCCGAATAAGTGCGCCGGTCGCTGCTTTTTTCCTGCTCGGCTGTTGTGTTAATTATCTTACCGTTATTAATTCTATGTATGGCAAAACCTACCAACAAAATATCATCTTTACCCCTTACATCATAAACATTCACATTACCATTTGAGTAGGCTTTGGTAGCTGCCATTCTTTGTGTTAACCGGCCCGTTAAATCAAACTGCAAAACCTCTGCCTTGTCAGTAACAATGTAAAGGCCTTTACTGTCTGCAGTAAAATCGGCACCCATTACATTTTCAAATTTGCCAACCTGATTGCCCGAAGCCACGTCCCATAAAACGGCGATTTTATCTCTATCTACTGATACCATAAATTTATTATCAGCCGATAATTTTTGAAATACGACAGTGGCACCATGACCAGCTTTAAAAGTGAGTTTTGCTTTTTGAGCAAAACTTAAAAACGATAACAGTATTGAGCATACAGAAAAAAAAATTCTCATAAATAAAATAATTAAAGTTTTGTTCGGGCAAAAGCAAAAGAAAAGATTTACCACTAAGCGTATTCTAATTATGCTTTATCTCAATCATTAAAGGCACCACCGAACCTGTTGCTATCTCAGTTTTAGTGTCATCATTTTCCACTGATAAATTCCTTGTGCCAGCTTTAATATTTACGCTAAAACCTACCTTCTGCTTATCATATTGTATCTTCTTTTTATCAATGAGTTTATCACCAAGGGCTGCCATTATTTTTGCAGATAACCCGCCTTTTGTTTGATTCATTGCCGCCAGCATTTCATCCATATTCAGTTTTTGTTTTGAATATAAAATCATCAGGTAATCGGTACCCTTGTTGTCATCCAGTTTTATTATTTTGGTATCGCTTGGGAAAGCCACTACTGTATTACTACCAACATGTGTACTGGTTAAATCATCAAAGGGTAAAATTTTATTTACTTTTCCGGTAAGGTCTGTGGCAAAGGCATAGATGTAAGCTTCCTTATCAATGGTCATATAAAACCTGAATTTAGTACCACTGCTGTAACTGTTCGCCATGGTATAAGCCACCAGGTCTTCTTTGTTTTTTTCATCTTCTTCTACCATTAAATTCCTTGTGCTGATTTTGTTTACTGGCATATCTTCACCTGTATTTGTTCTAAATTCTATACTGCCACTTAAAGCGATGCTTGGCGCAGGAGATGGTACTGGCTTGGGTGCAGGTGTTGGTTTTGGGGTAGGTGCTGGTTCTGGAGTTGGCACAGGTACAGGAGTTGGCGCTGGTGTTGGAGTTGGTGTTGGTGTTGGCTTTTTTTCTTCCGGAGCTTTTGAGTAAGGGTCGGCAAAAGGTTGCAAAGCCAGTAAGCACCAACGGGCATAGTCTGCATATTTCATCCACACCATGCCACCATCTGCCCAACTCGTTCCCCAACTGTTTAATACCCTAAATGCGCCACCGGCAATATTATCATCGTACCCAATTACGCACATGGCGTGTTTGTTATGTTGCCAGTCGCTAAAGGCTTCCTGTGGGTCTGGCTGCCAAATGGCAGTTTTTATAGAAAAAAAGCTTTTGGGTAACAGAAAACCAATAGATACCGGGCTACCTTCTGTTAAAGCTTTTTTGGTAAGGTCAATCACTTGCTCTGCTGATTTTACAAACTTATCATCCTTCATCATCCCTTTAGCTGCAAACAAAATAGATGCATCGCTTATTTTGTAATTCAGTGCCTCGCTTTTGGCTACTTCGGTAGTACTTGCGCCGCAATAGTATGGAGCTGTTCTTAAAGTAGCATCACCCATTTTCATCAATGATAGCAATGCCGAAATAGGATCAGTACCATTTTGACAATTAACATCTTTAGCATCTTTTATTTGTTCGTATAAAAAAGTAGGCGAAAAAGCATATTTATTAATTATGGCCCTATCGGTAATACCATGTGTTTGTGCATACAAGATAGTAGCCACGCCATACGCATTTGCCCATGCGGTGCAGGTACTATATTTACCCTGGTTGCCTGGTGTGGGACAATATTGCTCCAGCGAAAAATTAGCAGGCATACTGGCAAAGCTCCGTGACGACATCACCATTTTCTGCGGTGTTTTAGCCATCAGCGATAAATCGAAAGTAGCCCCCATTGAATGGGGTTCGTCTTGGGCATTGGCGATAATGCAGGAAAATACAGCAATAATAAAGTAAATGGCTTTTTTAGGATTCATGATTTAAGTTTTTTCAAAGCTAACTTAAAAGAGTCTACACTTCAATACCTTTAAGAGGGTATATTTTAGTAGAATGACAGACAAGTTAAATCAAATCAAAGATTATGCATTATGAAAAAATGAAGCATAAGTATATTTTATAAACCTATTGTGATTGGGGTAAGCTGAATTAGTGATAAATGTCTTATCATTCCCAAATGCGCCGGCATTAAACCCGAAGATTTTGATGCATCCAACAAAGATTATCGGATGACGCGGTTGTATGTGGGTTTAGAAGATGCGGATTATTTAATAAGGGATTTGGAACAGGCGTTTGGGAAAATGTGATAGCTGTTTTTAAAAGGCCTTCATATCTTTCCTCCTTAGCAGTATGTCGGAATTTCCGACATACTGGATTTTCAATTAGTTCACCCTCCTAAAAATCTTCCCGACATGTTATGTAATAGTTACCCGGCTTTTTTGAAATAGTTCAGCCAGCTGAGCCTGAATTAGCCAGACCGTTTCATCCTGCAAACGAGTTTCTATTTTGGTATTGCCATCTACGGTTTGATAAATAATGATGTTTGTATCCTCCATGTTGCTTTTACATTGTTTTTCCAAATCTACAAAAGATGAAGCTTTATTGGTGGTTTGGGAGAAGCAGAATATTTGATAAGGGATTTGGAGCAGGCGATTGGGAAGATGAATTGAAAAAAAAAAAATTAAAGAAAAGGTAATTTTAAAAGATTTCTATTGCTGTAGCGATTTTTCATTATTACTTCTACAATATCCTCCTCACTCACATTTTCAAAATTTGAATTTTCAGTAATGGAAAACCATTCATCCGCTATTTCTTTTGAGAAAAGGTTAATGTATAATAGTTTAAGATCCTCTTCGCTTTTGTCTTTTAATTTAGCAACCAGCAATGCAAAAGTGGAAGGAATATTTTCTGTAAACATGTTAATAGTATATTTTGAAACCATAAATATTTAAAATAAGTTTAGGGTATTTTGAGCAGTAAAATAATAATTGAGTACATCACAACTTGCATTTCAATAGTTACACAACTTCCATCTCCGTAACAAACCCATGCATCCGCTTTAAAAAATTCCACAGATCTTTCATTTGCTTCATATCTTCTACAACCAAAATACCATTTTTACCTACCTGTTTTAGTTTGGCTTTGTTGGTACCTTTTTGTAAAAATTGCAGCAGGCGGTTAAAGGTTTCGCTTTGGAAATAAGGAGAGTCGGGGTTGCTTACAAAGAAGCCTTTGAGGGTTTCGTGCTTTAGCAATAATTTTTCAAAACCAAGTTCTACGGCCAGTTTACGCACTCGTACGATGGTAAATAAATCTTCTACCGGGGCTGGTATGGGGCCAAAACGATCGAGCATTTCTTTGTGGAAATCCAACAGGTCATTTTCATTTTCGCAGTTATCGAGCCTGCTGTAAAGACTCAACCTTTCGGTGATACTTTCTACATAACTATCCGGTATCAATATTTCCAGGTCGGTATCAATGCTGCAGTCAGATACAAAATCATCCTGCTTTTGAATTTCTTCTTTAAACAAATCCCTGAAGCTGGATCGCTTTAATTCCCTCACCGCTTCATCCAAAATTTTCTGGTACATTTCAAAACCAATCTCCGCAATAAAACCACTCTGTTCGCCACCGAGCATGTTACCGGCTCCACGAATATCGAGATCTCTCATGGCGATTTGAAAACCGCTTCCCAGGTCGCTATATTGTTCTAAAGTTGTTAATCTTTTCCGGCTATCTTCCGGCAGGGTACTCATGGGTGGTGCCAATAAATAACAGAAGGCCTTACGGTTGCTTCTTCCAACTCTTCCACGCAACTGGTGCAAATCGCTCAAACCAAACTGGTGGGCATTGTTTACAATGATGGTGTTTACATTTGGAATGTCCACGCCACTTTCCACGATGTTGGTACATACCAGCACATCGTACTTTTTATCCATAAAATCGAGGATGGTATCTTCCAGCTGATCGCCTTCCATTTGCCCATGTGCAAAGGCAATACTAACATCCGGGCAAAGCCCCTGGATGAAACTCTTCATCTCTGCCAAACCCTTTACCCTGTTGTGTATAAAGAAAACCTGTCCACCTCTTTCTGTTTCGTAATAAATCATATCCCGGATGGCATCTTCATTAAATACCATCACTTCGGTTTGTATTGGCTGCCGGTTGGGCGGCGGCGTATTGATGATGCTCAAATCCCTGGCGCCCATCAAACTAAATTGCAAGGTTCTTGGTATGGGGGTAGCGGTCAACGTGAGTGAGTCAACCGTTGTACGCAATTGCTTTAATTTTTCTTTTGCAGCTACACCAAACTTTTGTTCCTCGTCAATAATCATAATGCCGAGGTTCTTAAACTGCACATCTTTACTCAATAAAGAATGGGTACCGATGATGATATCAATTTTGCCTTCGGCCAATCTTGCCAGCGTTTCTTTTTTCTCTTTGGCCGATTTAAACCGGTTTATATAATCTACCGTTACCGGGAAATCTTTTAAGCGCTCACTGAAGGTTTTAAAATGCTGATAAGCAAGGATAGTTGTTGGCACTAAAATAGCAGCCTGCTTGTTATCGCAGCAGGTTTTAAATGCAGCCCGGATGGCTACTTCTGTTTTACCAAAACCTACATCGCCGCAAACCAGCCTGTCCATCGGCATAGGTTTTTCCATATCCCGTTTTACATCTTCGCAAGCCTTGGCCTGGTCGGGCGTATCTTCATAAATAAAGCTGGCCTCCAGTTCGGTTTGCATGTAATTATCCGGACTGTGTACAAAGCCTTCCTGGCTTTTGCGTTGGGCATATAATTTTATCAGGTCGGTTGCAATATCTTTAACCTGCTTCTTGGTTTTTTCCTTTAGCTTGTTCCATACATCGCTGCCCAGTTTGTTCATTTTGGGTACGGTGCCTTCCTTGCCACTGTACTTACTTATTTTGTGCAGCGATGAAATATTTACATACAACAAATCGCCGTCTTTGTATTGAATCCGCACCGCCTCCTGCATTTTACCGCTGGCCTCAATCTTCTGTAAGCCGCTGTACACGCCTACTCCATGGTCTATATGGGTTACATAATCTCCGGGCTGTAGCTCCCTGAGCATTTTTAACGTCAGCGCTTTATTCTTGTTGAACGCCTGCTTTACTTTGTATTTATGGTAGCGCTGAAATATCTGGTGATCGGTATAACAAACTGCTTTTAAATCATCATCAATAAATCCTTCGTGGATAGAAGCGGGCACCGGAATTACCTGTATCTCCGCTTTTAAATCAATAAAAATACTGTGCAGCCTTTCCAGCTGTTTGGGGTTTTCTGCAAAGAGATAAATGTTGTATTTTTTGCTTTCGTATTCCTGTAGATTTTTTATCAGCAAATCAAACTGCCTGTTAAACGGAGGTTGTTCTTTGGTATTAAAAACTATCTCGTTTGCTGTTGCCTTCCTGTCGTCGGTCGTCGGTCGTCGGTCGTCGGTCCTTCCAAAATATGCCTTCTTCCCAAACTCAATAATGTGGTGGGTTTTGATGGCTTCTTCCAGCACAACAGCTTTTACAAAATCATCAGCAGATACATTTTGCTTTTCATTCAAATCAGTGTCATAGTCGGTCGTCGGTCGTCGGTCAACGGTTGTCTTCACCACTTCCAAAAACAATTCCAGATCTTCTTCCTGCTGTTCAATTTTTTCTTTGATGAATTGCCAGTCTTCAGTCCATACAACCGTATTCTCCGGCAAAAATTCAAATAAGGAAACCTTCTCCCCGGTTTGAAACTGTGTTTCTACATTGGGTATAATATTTACCTGCAACAACTTCCTTTCACTCAACTGCGTTTCGGGGTCAAATATGCGGATGCTGTCTACTTCGTTGCCAAACAATTCTATGCGGTAAGGCTTTTCGTTGCCGAAAGAATAAATATCGAGGATACCACCACGAACAGCGAATTGCCCTGGTTCATACACAAAATCGGTTCTTTCAAAACCAAGGTCAACAAATTTGGCCAGCAAACCATTTACATCCAACTCATCTGCCTGTTTTATGGCGATGATATTTTCTGATAAAGTTTTTGAAAGCACCACTTTTTCAAACAGCGCTTCGGGATGTGTAATTACAATTTTTTTATTACCGCCTGCCGTAATCCTTGTTAATGCTTCGGTACGCAACATTACATGGCTGCTGTTGAGCAGGGCGTAATTCTTTTTATTTTTAAAAGAAGAAGGGAAGTAAAAAAGATCCAGTGCATTGGTTAAATTTTCCAATGTATTGTGAAAATAAGCAGCTTCCTCAGCATCCCTTAATATGATAATATGATTGAGCTGGCTGGTGGCAGGATGGGCAAAAACGGCAGAAACAACAAAACCGACAGCACTGCCCTGCAGGCCAGAAAGATGAATTTGGTTCGGTTTAGACAATGTGATTCCATCCACTATTTTAAAACAGCGGGGGTCATTTGCATATCCATTCATCAACACATCTAAATTCATCCGTTTTGCAAAGATAGGAGAAGAAAAAAGTAAATGCTGCATCTTTGCAACAGGTAACACCTTATTAATATGTTCAACAGTATCGTATTCTCACTTTAAAAATATTTACATTCGGGTTAAAACTGGCAGCAGCTAGTCCGATTATAATTTGAATCTATGAAAAACATCCTTCCATGTATCTTACTTTTTTTCATTCAACTGGCATCTCTTGCCAGCGTTGCACAGGAGGTAAAACCTGTTCAATTTGCCAATGGCAATTTTAAAACCAATACCAATATTGCCAACGGACTGTTTAAAAACGAGGATGTTCGTTTAGCCAGGTACAATGATGTGTACTACGTATTGGTTCAATTCAGCAGCTTGCCTTCTGCTGCCGCAAAACAACGGCTGGAACAGGAAGGACTTCTGTTAGATACGTATCTGCCGGGCAATGCTTACCTGGCAACCATCAAAAATAATTTTGATTTTAGAAAAGCTAAATCTTTTCAGCTAATTGCTATTAATTCCGTTCCTGCTTTCTATAAAATTGATCAAAAATTAATTGAATTTCAGGAGCCTGCCGACAAAGAACAGACGTACAATATGGCCGTTACTTTTTATCAATCCATTGATAAAAAACTGGTTAAGGCGGCGTTGCAGCAACTGGGTGCAGTAATTGCCAGCACAAGGTTTGATGATGGTAACACTATTTTTATACAGGTAAATACTGCTATCGTTGATGCCATTGCATCGCTGCCATTTGTAAGCAGCATTACTTTACAAACTTTAAAAGACAAAACACTTAATTATAATGAGATTGCTGCACACGGTATCAGCGGCCTCAATAACCTAAATGGCAAAAATCTTAATGGCAAAAATGTAACCATTGGTGTGGGTGATAATGCCGATATATCTACCCATATTGATTTTGCAGGCAGACTGATTAACAGAACTTCCACTACACCACAAAACCACGGTACCCATACTTCGGGCACGGCTGCCGGTGCAGGTATCATCAATGTTAAAAATCATGGAATGGCTCCAAAAGCCACCATCATCAACCAGTATTTTAGTGATATCATTGTAAATACACCGGCCTATATTACAGATTACAATATGGTGCTTAGCAACAACTCTTATCATGCTGCAGAGGCAGGTTGTGCAGGCGTAGGCCAATATAATGTTTTAAGCAGTTTTGTTGACAGGCAACTTGGCCAAAACAAAGAAGTGCTGCACATTATGGCGGCTGGTAATGATGGCGCCAATATTTGCACCCCTTATCCTGCAAGTTTTGGTACCATAAAATCTGGCTGGCAAACAGCAAAAAATGTATTGACGGTAGGCGCCATTAAAACCCAGGACTATACAAATGCCTCTTTCAGCAGCCGTGGCCCTGTAAATGACGGCAGAATTAAACCCGAAATTACAAGTGGCGGATTTAATGTTTTCTCTACCAATGTTTACAATAATTATGGATTTAGCAACGGCACCAGCATGTCATGCCCCGCAGTAACGGGGTCTATGGCTTTAATGTATGAACGATATCGCCAGTTGAATGGCGGTGCAAATCCCAGTGCTGCGTTGATGAAAGCATTGGTATGCAATACTGCAGAAGACCTCGGCAATGCAGGCCCTGATTATACTTTTGGGTTTGGCATGCTGAATGCAAGACGGGCCGTAGAAGCCATCGAAAACAACCGTTATATTATTAGCAGTGTCACCAACAATAACATCACCAATCACAGCATTTCTATTCCTGCCAATACTAAAAAACTAAAGGTTATGTTGTATTGGGCAGATTCAGCCGCAGCCGTAAATGCGGGGGCTGCCCTGGTAAATGACCTCGATTTAATTGTGGTGGAACCAACTGCTACTGTGCACCGGCCATTAATTTTAAGTGCTGTACCTGCCAATGTTAACAATGTTGCTATCGAAGGACAGGACCATACTAATAATATAGAACAGGTGGTAATTGATAATCCTGTGGCCGGCCTTTATACCGTTAATATTTATGGATATACCATTCCCTTTGGCAGCCAGGATTATGTAATCAGTTATGAAATTATTGAGGCAGGTGTAACTGTTGAATATCCCTTTGGTGGAGAAACCCTGGTACCCGGTGAAACTGAAAGCATCCGCTGGAATGCCGCAGGAGATGATGCCAATACATTTACCATTGATTACACTACCGATAACGGCAGCAACTGGATTTTGATTAACAATAGTGTTGGAGCCAACACCAGAATTTATAACTGGGTAGTGCCTTCAACCTTTACCAGCAATGCATTGATAAGAGTGAGCAGAAATAATTCGTCCTTAACTGATAATTCTGATTTTAATTTTAGTGTATTGGGTCAGCCGGCTGTAACTGCCACCAATGTTTGTGAAGGTGCTGTACAATTAAACTGGGCAGCCATTACTGGAGCTACTTCTTATAATATTGTTCAATTAGTGAATGACAGCATGCAGATAGTTGGCAATACAACCTCCAATTCATTTGTGCTCACGGGACTTAATAAAAACAAGACATACTGGATGGGTGTTGCCGCAAAAAACGGATTAGTTCAAGGCAGACGCTCAGTGTCATTGCAAGTTCAACCTAACAGCGGGCCTTGTACGTTGGCCATATTTAATAATGATATTAAGGTAGATACCATCCTTGAACCTTCCACGGCAAGGCAACTGTTTGCAAATGCTGCCAATGCCACAAAGCCTGTAAAAATCTCTATTAAAAACCAGAGCAATGTTGCAGTTAGCGGGCCTTTTGATGCGTACTACAGTTATACCGGCGGTGGAACAATTACCGAGACAATTAATACAACTATTGCGGCAGGCGGCACCTTCACCTACACTTTTAGCGGAATATACTTACAACCGGCTACAGGTTACCGATATGATTTTAAAGCATGGGTAACCAAGGCTGCTGATGTAAATCATCAGAATGACACGGCTTATAAAACAGTCCAGAACATCAACAATGATGCAATTACTGTTACACCGGTTATTGAAAATTTTGATGCCATGTCTGCAGTAGAAATACGGCAAAACGAAATGGCTATCGGGGGCAATAAATACCTCGATTTTTCAACCAATACAACAAGAGGCAGGGCCAGAACCCTTGTAAACAGTGGCTTTGCATTGAGCGGTAACCAGGCGCTTACACTTGACCAAACGCCATACAATGATATTACAACAACAGACAGCGCCATATTTAATTACAACCTTTCGCTGCTTAGTGGCAACCAGGTGCGCTTTGATTTTTATTATAAAAACCATGGACAGGCTAATAATCCCGGCAATAAAGTATGGATACGTGGCAGTGAAAACAATAACTGGATTGAAGCCTATAATCTTTTTGAAAACCAGGCTGATCTTGGAAAATGGAAAAAGGGCATTGTCAATATCAATGATTTACTTGCTACCGCCCTACCGGCACAGAATTTAACAGCCACTTTTCAAATTAAACTTGGGCAGGAAGGCAATACATCTGCCAATAACCCCAATCCCGTTTCTGACATAGACGATGGTTATACTTTTGATAACCTGGTGCTTAATAAAGCTGTAAATGACGTGTCAGTATTAGGTATCAATTCGCCTGATAAAAACGGGTGTTCCTTAAGCAGTAATAGTGCCATCAGTATCAACATAAAAAATTATAACAATGCCATTCTTAGCAATTTGCTGGTGAGTTACCAGGTAAATGGTGGTAGTATTGTAACTGAAAATATTCCATCAATTGCGGCCAATCAATTATTGAATTATTCTTTCAATCAGTTGTACGATTTTTCTGCCTACATTGATTTTAACATCAATGTATGGGTTAAATATGCCACCGATAGCTACGCTGCTAATGACAGCATTCTCAATTATATTATTCACAACAGTCCGATAATTAATGCCTATCCTTACCTGCAGACATTTGAGAATGACAATGGTTTTTTTTATACCAATGGAACCAGCAGCAGCTGGCAGTGGGGCACCCCGGCAAAGGCTTTAATTAATAAAGCGCCCAATGGCAGCAAGGCCTGGGTTACTAATCTATCGGGCAATTATACAGATAATGAAACTTCTTATTTAGTTTCTCCGTGTTTTGATATCAGCAGCTTAACGCAACCAGTTTTATCTTTTAGTCATGTTATTGATATAGAACTGGACTATGATTACAGTTGGGTTGAGTATACTACGGATGGTAAATTGTGGCAAAAATTGGGTACAGTAAATAGTGGCACCAATTGGTACGATAATTCACCTGCAAATAACTGGCGTGCATCTAATACAAAATGGCATGTGGCCAGTATTGATTTACCGGTAACCGGCAGTAACATACGCTTTCGTTTTGTGCTTAGCACCGATGTTGGGGTAACACAGGAAGGTATTGGTATTGATGATGTAAGGGTGCATGAAAAATCTGTAATTGCCGGCAGTGGCGGCATCGTATATCCCGGCACGGTTAATGGCGGATGGACAAACAATTGGGTACCTTTTACTTTTGGCAGTTTATCGCCGGGGCCATTGTACAGTATTGCAGAAATAAATTCCAACGGCCAAAACCTTGGCACCGTTACCATGCAACCGTATTTAAACTTTCCCGGTCCGGTAAGAAATACCGGTAACCAATATTACCTCAACAGGAATTTTGTTATTCAATCTACCATTCCGCCAACGGGCAACGTGGGGGTAAGATTGTATTTTACAGATGTTGATGTGAATGCGCTGATCAGTGCCACTAATTGCAGCGGTTGCGTAAAACCCGCCAATGCATACGAACTAGGCGTAACTACATACAATGGAAATCCGTCGGAATATAACGGTACACTTGATGATAATACAAAGGGTGTATACCAGTTTATATCTCCGGCTAATACCAATATTTATCCGCACGGAAATGGCTATTATGCAGAATTCAGCATCAATAGTTTTGGTGAATGCTGGTTTAGTAATAATTTAATTTTACCTCTGGCAAGTAGTGTATGTGCCGGCAGCATTGTTACTTATTCAGTTCCATTGGGTGGCGGCACTTACCAGTGGCAGGAGGATATTGGAAGCGGCTATGCCAATATTGTAAACGGGATAAATTATAATGGCGCTAACAAAAATACTTTACAATTAACAGGCTTGCCAACGAGCTATACAGGTTATAAATATCGTTGTGTGGTTAATGGTGTTAACAGTAGTGAAAACATACTCCAGTTTAGAAATACGTGGACAGGGGCCAGTTCTACCAACTGGTTTGCTGCCGGCAACTGGAGTTGTGGTGTTGTTCCCGATCAATATACCGATGTAATTATTCTTTCCGGGCAACCAAGGTATCCTGTAATTAATTCCAATACAAGCATCAGAAGTCTTTCGGTTTTTAATAGTGCAAATGTCACCTTGCTTACAGGTATACTTTTGGATATTAAGGGCCGTTAAGCAACTTTATTTGTAACATTGTACAAACAAAACCACATGGCATTACAACCCTGGCGCACAGGCCACGTTATAAAAATAGCAGATGAAACTGCAGATACCAAAAGATTCTGGATTCAGGTTCGGGAACTGGAACAATTTGATTTTATCCCGGGGCAGTTTGTAACGCTGGATTTACCCATTCATGAAAAAGTAAACAAACGCTGGCGCAGCTACTCTATATCTTCCTGGCCGGATGGCACCAATGTGTTTGAACTGGTAATCGTTTTGGATAAGGAAGGAGTTGGTACCAATTATCTTTTTAATAAAATTAATGAAGGTGATACAGTAACACTGAGGGGTCCGCAGGGTATTTTTACGTTAAGGGAACCATTGGATGAAGACCTTGTTTTAATATGCACCGGCACCGGTATTGCACCTTTCAGAAGCATGGTTCACCATATAAAAAACCAACAAATACCACACAAAAATATTTACCTCATTTTTGGTTGCCGTACACAAAGCACACTATTGTATTACAACGAGCTGGTTCAATTACAGCAGGAGTTGCCCGGGTTTAATTACATCCCGGTTTTATCAAGAGAAGAATGGCAGGGGGAAACCGGTTATGTGCACCAGGTGTATGAGGCAATTTGTGCAGATAAAAGATCAACCTGTTTTTATTTATGTGGGTGGAAAGGAATGCTGGATGAAGCAAAAAGAAGATTACTGGAAATGGGGTATGATAAAAAAGCAATTCATCTTGAAATATATGGATAGTTTTTAAACACACTGCCAAAGTGTTGTAATGATTAGTATCATTCTTACACATGACCAATCCATGTTTGACCGGGTATTTTTATTTCTCATTTTTTCGCTACCTTGTCGCCATAAAATTCATCTCATACAACCGATTTTCTTATGGGAGCATCTTCGATGATTGTTTTAATTTTAGCTGCACTTGCCTTTTCTGCCATTGCCATCCTTGTAGCTAAAATAGTTACCACTTCTACTACCAATCCACAAAAGGGAGAACCGTACGAATGTGGGATTCCTACAACTGGTAAAACATGGGTACAATTAAACGTTGGCTATTATTTATTTGCATTGATATTTTTAATTTTTGATGTGGAACTGGTATTCCTTTACCCATGGGCTGTAGTGGCAAAAAAAGTTGGGTGGATGGCTTTTATTGAAATTATTATTTTCTTTTTTATATTATTTATGGGATTTTTATATGCACATAAAAAGGGTGCTTTAAAATGGATTTAAAAAGCCCCTCCCGGCCTCCCCGCAGGGGAGGAGAAAGGCAGATGTATGTGAGTGACGGGTTAAAAATGAATGTCCGAAAGAAGAATCTTTAGAAAAGAAATTTAACACTAATTAATTGATAAATGGATAAACCTTCAAGCAATACTGATTCTTCCAAAACCCCTGCAGCTGGCAGTTTGGA